>ENA-ORCP01000145-ORCP01000145.1-human-gut-metagenome-genome-assembly--contig:-NODE-145-length-57270-cov-8.546710_pt1 | contig 57270 bp, 44 predicted proteins | sample MGYA00242990_ERZ507991 | MGnify/ENA primary metagenome ERZ507991 (study PRJEB26167, sample SAMN06115496) | human gut metagenome | host: Homo sapiens | place: China:Henan | collected 2015-05-07 | study... | reverse complement strand
TAAAAAGCGTGATACAAAGACATATGAATATAAACGATGATGCTTACGAGGTCCGGATTATCATGCGCGACAAAAAAGCCAGCATGACCTTGACCTCCTGACCCTCGGACAGAACATCCTCGGGCTTGTTGATGCGGCGGTCGGCGATCTGGGAGATATGGATCAGGCCGTCCACACCGGGCAGGATCTCGGCAAAAGCGCCGAAGGTCATCAGCTTCACGACCTTGGCATCCACCACATCACCAACGGCGTAGTTGGTCATGAACTGGTTCCAGGGGTTCATCTCGGCGGTCTTGTAGCCCAGGGAGATCTTGTGCTTCTCGGGGTCGAAGGAGATGACGTAAACATCGATCTCGTCGCCGACCTTCACAACGTCGGCAGGGGTCTTGATGCGGTTCCAGCTCAGCTCGGAAACATGGACCATGCCGTCCACGCCGCCGATGTCCACGAAAGCGCCGTAGGAAGTCAGGGACTTCACAACGCCGTGGTACTTCTTGCCGACCTCGATCTCGCTCCAGATCTTCTCCTGAGCGGCCTTGCGGGACTCGGCGTTCACGGCCCGGATGGAGCCGATGGCGCGGCGGCGGGCACGGTTGACCTCGGTGATCTTCAGCTGAACGGGCTTGCCCACCATAGCAGCCATGTCGCCGCCCTTGGCAACGCCGGACTGAGAAGCGGGGATGAAGACGCGAACGCCCTTCACATTGGCAACCAGGCCGCCCTTGTTCTCCTCGGTGATGACGGCATCGATGGTGGTCTTGTTCTCCACATAATCAGCCATCTCGTCCCAGACCTTCAGGCCGTCCAGCTTCTTCTTGGACAGCTGCACGGTGCCCTCCTGATCGTTGACGCGAACGACGAAGACCTCGATCTGGTCGCCGACGTGCAGGATATCCTCGGGCTTCACGGAAGGATCGTTGCTGACTTCGTCATAAGGAATGTAACCGGCATGCTTGGTGCCCAGGTCTACCTGGATTTCGGTATTGCCGATTCCGGTAACGGTGCCGATAACCTTATCTCCTGTATTTAAAGTCTTGATGGACTGCTCGAGAAGCTCTGCAAAGTTCTCCTCCTGTACAGCCTCAACATTGGTAATTTCGCTCATAGTCTTGTTGACCTCCTTTATAATCCACGCCGGTGTGGACGCACCAGCCGTGATTCCAACATCAGTGATACCGGCGAAAAACGCGGGCTCCAGTTCGCTGGCATCGTCAACAAGAGCTACACGGTCGCAGTATTCGCGGCAAATCATGGCGAGCCGGCCGGTATTGGAGCTTTTCGCATCTCCAACCACAACCATAGCCTGGCTCCGGCGGCTCAAAAGCGCCGCCTCGGTTTGCCTATCCTCAGTCGCTTTACATATTGTATCAAAAATTTTCAAGTTAGTAAACTGTTTTTTTGCAAAATTTCTGCATAATTTCCACAAATTTTCTGTGGAAGTTGTCTGGCAAACCATGCAAATTGGCAAGTCCGCAGCAATTCTTTCTTCCGTGACCCATTTTTTTAGTGAATCTGCACTATCAAAAATCTTGCAGGCGGTACACCAGCCGGCAATGCCCTCCACCTCGGGGTGGGTGGGCGTGCCGATGATGATGGGAAGCCGCCCCTCCTCCTCCGCCCGGCTCACAAGGCCATGGATGCGCTTGACAAAGGGACAGGTGGCGTCCACGATCTCGGCCCCCCGGGCTTCCAGCCGGGCATAGACCTCCCGGCCCACGCCGTGGGAGCGGATGATGACGGTATCGCCGGGGTTTGCCTCCTCCGGAGAATCGATGACCCCGACCCCCGCCTGATGGAAGGCCTCCACCACATGGCGATTGTGAATGATCGGCCCCAGGGTCACGGTGCGCTTTCCCGCTGCGGCGGAGGACTGGACCAGCTCCACCGCCCGGCTGACGCCGAAGCAGAACCCGGCGCTTTTGGCAACGCTTACACTCATCGGGAAATCTTCTCCTCTACGATCTTCCGGATGGCCGCCACGGACTGCTCCAGGTCCATTTCGGAGGTATCCACCTTTACGGAGTCCCGGCACATCTTCAGGGGGGCGATGTCCCGGTGGGTGTCCTGGTAGTCCCGCTGCTGCACATCCTTGAGTACCTGAGCGTAGCTTGCCTTCTGGCCCTTTTCCAGCAGCTCCTGATAGCGCCGCTTGGCCCGGACCTCGGGAGAAGCCGTGAGGAAGATCTTCACCGTGGCCTTGGGCAGCACCACGGAGCCGATGTCCCGGCCGTCCATGACCACATCATATTCTTCCGCCATATTCCGCTGCATATCCAGCAGCACATCCCGGACAACGGCGTGGGCGGAGATGAGGCTGGCCTTCTGGGAGATCTCCGGTGTGCGGATGTCCCCCGTCACGTCCATGCCGTTCATGAGCATATGCTGCACGCCCTCGTCATCGTATTCAATGCCGACGGTCAGTTCGTCGATGTAGCGGTTCACCCCGTCCACATCCTTGGGGCTCACCCCCCACAGGTCCATAAAATAGGCCACGGTGCGATAAATGGCCCCGGTATCCACATAGCGGAAGCCCAGCTCCCCCGCCAGACGGCGGGCAATGGTGCTCTTGCCTGCACCGGCAGGGCCATCGATGGCCACAGAAATTTTCTTTCCCATATGTTTCCTCATTTCCCGGCTAAGCTGCCGCCTTTATTTTTCTTCCCGCAGGAGAGATAGCGCCTTTGCCTCCCGCTGCACCACCTGGTCCACCGTCAGGCCCAGGGCCTTGCCGGTCTCCTCGGGGGTCATGGGCAGGCCCTTTTCCAGTCCGTAGCGCAGAGTCAGAAGCTTTGCATCCTCCTGGGGCAGCACGCTCAGCAGCTCTGCAATGCGCTGGCGCATCTGGAAATAGGCCGTATCCTCCACGGCCTGGTTCTCCTCCCCGGCTGCTTCCTCCTCCTTGGGCGCCGTGGCCCGCTGGAGCATCCTGGCATCCTCCAGGACGCGGCGCACCGTGTCGGCATCCTCGGGGGTCATGTGCATTTCCAGGGCGATCTCCTCCAGAGTGGGGTTTCTGCCCAGCTCCGAGAGCAGCCGCTCGTCCACCGCCCGGTAGTCCTCCATGGCCTGGCGCAGCTTCTGGCCCACGCCGTTGGCCCGGGCCTGCAAGGTCACCGCCCGGGCCATGGCGGCCCGAATGGCGCTGTCCCGGCGGGCGAGATAGTCCTCTGTGCCGATGGCCTGCCAGAGGGCCAGACCGCCCTCCTGCAAAAGGTCCATCAGCAGCACCCCGCAGCCGGCGTACTCTCTGGCAATTTCCACCACGCGGTGCAGTCCCAGATTCATGAGCTTTTCTGCGGCGGGCTCCCGGCCCTGGGCGGCCTGCTCCGCCAGAGAGGCCTCATCCTCCCCAAGGGGGATCTGGGCGATCTCCTCCAGGTAGAGCCGCAGCGGGTCGGTCTCGCTCAGGCCGGACACATCCATGCCCTGCTCGGCGATCTCCGCCTCCTGCCGCAGCCGCAGGGCCGCCTGGCCCTGGTGGTGCTTCACCGGCAGCTGGGAGATATCCAGCAACAGTTTCCTGGCCTCCAGGGCAGCAAAGGCGTCCTCCACGGCCTCCTCCGTCTCCTGCTCCAGCAGGGTCAGAAAGTGGGCGACGTTTACCGTATCCCCCGGCTGCCTGCCCGCCAGGAACCGCTCCCAGGGGCTGTCGTCAAAGGAAAAATCCAATGTATTCATTCCAGAAAATCCTCCAATCCCATGCTTGTGCCCATGGCCTGGAGCTTGTCCATGGCCTGTTTTTCCACCTGGCGCACGCGCTCCTTGGAGATGCCCAGCTTCTGGCCGATCTCCTCCAGGGAGTGGCAGACGCCGTCCTCCATGCCGAAATGCAGCCGCAGAATGGTCCGCTGCCGCTCGGTCAGATTGGAGAGCAGGCGGTCGATGGCGTCGTTCAGCTCCTTGCGGACCAGCTCCTCCTGGGGCTGGGGGGCCTCCAGGTCCTCTAAGAGGTTCCCGAAGCTGCTCTTGTCCTCGTCCCCCACAGGCACGTCCAGAGAGCAGACATCCGGGGAAAGCTGCAAAAGCTGCGCCACCTTCTCCCTGGGCATATCCACCCGGGCGGCGATCTCCTCCGCCGTGGGCTCCGTGCCCTGCTCCTGGCGCAGCACCGCCTGGGCCGCCTGGACCTTGCGCATCCGCTCCGCCGTATGGACCGGGACGCGGATGGCCCCCGCATGGTTCAGCAGGCACCGGGTCACGCCCTGGCGAATCCATTTGGTGGCATAGGTGGAAAAGCGAAGGTCCCGGGTGTAGTCAAACTTCCGGGCGGCTGCCAGCAGGCCGATGCTGCCCTCCTGGATCAGGTCCATCAGGGGCACGCCCCGGCCGGAATACTCCTTGGCCACGGACACCACCAGGCGCAGATTGGCATTGACCATCTTTCGGATGGCCTCCTCGTCCCCCTGGGCGCAGCGGCGGGCAAGCTCCCGCTCCTCCTCCGGGGTCAGCCGGGGGATCTCCCGGATTTCCCGGAGGTACTGCCGGATATCGTCCTCATCCCTGGGAACGGGGATGGCGGTGTCTTTCTCTGTCGTCTCAGTCATGCTTTGATCCCTTTGCTTTCCTGTATTTTCCGGTAAAATTCCATCAGCGTGTCATTGGTGCCGTCGGTGCTGGCCGACTTGAAATCGTGCAGCTGCCGGATCACCTGGATGCTGTCGTGAAGGGCCTGTTCGGAGACCGGGCCGGGGTTTCGCTGCAAAATCCCGGCAATGTGGGCCATTTCCTCCCCCGTAAAATCCGTCAGCCCCGCAATGCCGGGGGCGAGGCCCTGGCGGCTCTGCTGCCGCAGCTGGTCGAATACCCGGCCCAGCAAGGGAGAGGAGAATTCCTCCGGCTTTAGATTCTCGGTCTCGTCCATCATGGCGGGGTCTGTCAGGCATTGCGCCAGGACGATCTCCTCTGCCTTGGCGGATTTCACATTGTCGTAGTGGATGGCGCGGCTCTTGGGCTGAGCCGCCACGGCAGGGGCCAGTTCGATGCGCTCCTGCTTCCGCTTCTCCCGATTCATGCGGCGCTTGTAGGCCTTGCCCACCTCGATCTTCATGGCCTCGGGGGAGATTTTCCCCGCTTCCGCCACCCGGTTTCCGTAGATCTCCCGCTGGACGGCGCTCCCAAGGCTGCTGACCAGCTCTGCGGCCTCGCCGATGAATTTCACCCGGTCCTCGTCCACGCTTAGATCGTATTTCTTCTGAATGGCGCGCAGCTGGTATTCCACCCGGTTGGAGGACTCCTCCAGAAGGAGCCTAAACCGGTCCGCACCGAACTTTTTCAGGAATTCGTCCGGGTCTTTGGCGTCCCGCATTTGCAGGACCTTTACCTGTAACCCCGCCTTTTCCAGCATGGGGATGGCCCGCTTGGTGGCGTTCTGCCCGGCCTCGTCGCCGTCGTAGATGAGCACCACCTGCTCGGTATAGCGGGAGAGCAGAGTTGCGTGCTCCTCGGTCAGGGAGGTGCCCAGAGAGGCCACGGCGCAGTCGAAGCCGTACTGGTGCAGGGCGATGGCATCCATGTAGCCCTCCACCAGGATCAGATAGCCCAGCTTGGACTTTTTCGCCGCATTCAGGGCAAACAGGTTCTTCCGCTTGTTAAAAATCTCCGTTTCCGGGGAATTCAGGTATTTGGGCGTGGAATCGTCCATGACACGGCCGCCGAAGCCGATGACGTTGCCCCGGACATCGATGATGGGGAACATGAGCCGGTTGCGGAACCGGTCGTAAAGATTCCCGTTCTTCTGAGAGACCGACACCAGGCCCGCACCCTGCAGCTCCTCATCCGTATAGCCCTTGGCCCGCATGGCCTTGCAGAGGCTGTCCCAGCTGTCGGGGGCGAAGCCGATGCCAAACCGGGTCAGCGTTCCCTTGGACATGCCCCGGCTCTCGGCATAGCGCAGACCCTCCGCCCCGGCGGGGGCATAGAGCTGGCTGACGAAAAACCGGGCGGCCTCCTTGGACAGCGCCCACAGCCGCTCCTGCTTCCGGTAGCGGCTCTGGTACTCCTCGTCCTCCGGCACCTCCATGCCCGCTCTTTGGGCCAGGGCGCGGACGGCATCCGGGTAGCTCAGGCCCTCGATCTCCATCTCGAAATTGATGACCCCGCCGCCCTTGTGGCAGCCGAAGCAATAGTAGATCCCCTTGTCCGGCGCTACGGAAAAGGACGGCGTTTTCTCCCCATGGAAGGGGCAGAGGCCAAACAGATTGGAGCCGGAACGCTTCAGATTGACGTACTGGCCCACGACCTCTTCAATTGGGTTTCTGGCGGCAAGCTCATCCAGAAATGCCGGTGGAAACGGCATTGGCGCTCCCCTCCTCTCTCTTTTTGAAATTGTATTATAGCATATTATCCCCGGACATTCCAGCCGGAGGGCACAAAAATCTCGTTGAATTTTTCGATGGCGTAGTTGTCCGTCATGCCTGCGATATAGTCGCAGACCGTGCGGCCCAGGCCGTCGAAGGACAGCTGGGGCTGGAAATCCGCCGGGAGCTGCTCCGGATGGTCCACATAAAACCGAAACAGCATTTGCAGCATATCCTTGGCCTTGCTCTCCTCCCCCTTGGCCACGGGGTTGTGATAGACCCGCGCAAACATGAAGCTGCGCAGATCCGCCAGGGCCTTTTGAATCTCCTGGGTCATGCAGATGCTCCCCGCCTCCCGGGAGGTGAAGATCATGTCGCAGACCAGGGTGTTGATCCGGTCCCGCTGGTTCTCCCCCAGAATGGCGGCAATGTCTCTTGGGATATCCTCAGCCGTCAGAATGCCCGCCCGGATGGCATCGTCAATGTCGTGATTGACGTAGGCGATCTGGTCCGCCCGGCGGACGATCTGGCCCTCCAGGGTTTTCGGGATCACGGGGCCGGTGTGGCCCACAATGCCCTCCCGGACCTCGTTGCACAGGTTCAGGCCCTGGCCGTCCTTTTCCAGAATATCCACCACCCGCAGGCTCTGCTCATTGTGCCGGAAGGGCCGGCCCCAGCATTCCGTCAGGGCGGCCTCCCCCGCGTGGCCGAAGGGGGTGTGGCCCAGGTCGTGGCCCATGGCGATGGCCTCGGCCAGGTCCTCGTTGAGCCCTAAAGCCCTCGTAACGGTCTTGGCAATGCGGGTGACCTCCAGGGTATGGGTCATGCGGGTGCGGTAGTGGTCCCCCTCCGGGTTCAGGAAGACCTGGGTCTTGTGCATGAGCCGCCGGAAGGCCTTGCTGTGGACAATGCGGTCCGTATCCCGCTGGAAGCAGGTGCGCACATCCTCCTCCCGCTCCGGCTCCGGCCTGGGGCGGCCAGTGGATCTGTCCGAAAAGGCCGCCAAGGGGTTCAGCCGCCGATGCTCCAAACGCTCCAGTTCTTCCCGTACCGTCATGGAAATCACTCCTTATTCAAAGCTGTCTGCGATGTATGATGATCCGGAGAATCCCCCGGGGTACCGCGCCGGTGCGCAATGCCTTCCTTATATTGGGAACGCCCGGTATTCCGTGCCGGTCTCCATGGCCTCCACGGTTCCGGCGGTCATGTCCGTGAGCTTTTCCAAAAATTCCGGGGCCTTGGCCTCCGGGAACAGCAGCTCCAGCTCCACCTCGGAGCCAAAGTCCGTGCTGCGGATGATGCCGCCGAAGCTTTCCGTTTCCAGCTTCACCCGCTCGTACCAGGAATAGGGGCAGGGCAGATACAGCACGGTCCACACCCGCTTCATGGATTTGCCCGCCGCGTCCACGGCGATCTTGGCCCCCTTGGTGTAGGCCCGGACCAGGCCACCGGCCCCCAGCAGAATGCCGCCGAAGTACCGGGTGACCACGCAGACCACGTTGAACAGCCCCTCCCGCTGCAAAACCTGGAGCATGGGCATTCCCGCGGTGCCGCCGGGCTCTCCGTCGTCGGAGAAGCGGACAGCCCCGTCCCGGATGATATAGGCCCAGCAATTGTGGGTGGCATCGTAGTGCTGCTTTTTCATCTCCTGGATCTTCGCCAGGGCCTCCTCCTCCGTCTCCGCAGGCCAGAGGCGGCCAATGAAGCGGGACTTCTTTTCGATGAATTCGTCTTCTCCGAAGCCGGTGGGCACAAGATACTCTTCCACGGCTCAAATCTCCTTTGTCACGTACTCCCGGAGCCTTCCATAGAGGATATCGTCCAGCACCGCGTCAATCTCAATGCCGCCCGCGGTATAGTCCACGCTGTTCACCTTGGCCCCGCTGTGGAGCGCATCCACCTGGCCGCCCATGGAATAGGGCAGGCAGAGAACCACATGATGGCGGGCATGGCCCAGCATTTCCTCGATTCTTTGGAGCAGTGCCTCCATGCCCACGCCCTTGGCGGCGGATACGGCCACGGTGTTCTCCCCCAGGGGGATGTCCTCCCGGCTCACCAGGTCCGCCTTATTGTAGCAGTAGAGCACCGGGGTGCCGGGCTTGGCCAGGGTGGTGATGAGCTTATCCACAACGGCGATGTGCTCCTGCCGGTTGGGGTCGGCGGAGTCGATGACGTGGAGCAGCAGGTCCGCATACTCCAGCTCCTCCAGGGTTGCCCGGAAGGCATCCACCAGGTGGTGGGGCAGCTTCGCGATGAAGCCCACGGTATCGGACAGGATCACATCCAGATTGTCCGAGACCTTCAGCAGCCGGGAGGTGGTATCCAGGGTATCGAACAGTCGGTTATTGGCGGGGATGCCCGCACCGGTGAGCTGATTCAAAAGGGTGGATTTTCCCGCGTTGGTATAGCCCACAATGGCCACCACCGGCACGGAATTCTTCCTCCGGCGCTCCCGCTGGACGCCCCGGACCTGGCGGACCTGGGCGAGCTCCGATTCCAGCCGGGTGATCCGCTCCCGGGTGTGCCGCCGGTCGCTCTCCAGCTTGGTTTCGCCGGGGCCGCGGGTGCCGATGCCGCCGCCCTGCCGGGACAGGCTCTTGCCCATGCCGGAGAGCCTTGGCAGGAGATACTTATACTGGGCCAGCTCCACCTGGAGGCGGCCCTCCTTGGTCTTGGCCCGCTGGGCGAAGATGTCCATAATGAGGGCGCTGCGGTCCAGCACCGTCAGGCCGATGATCTCCTCCAAGGCCCGGATATTTCCCGGGGAAAGCTCGTTGTCGAAGATGACCATGGTAGACGCCGTGGCCTCCGCCAGCATGCGGACCTCCTGGGCCTTGCCCTCGCCGATGAAGCTGTGGGGGTCTGGATTGGGCCGGTTTTGCAGCATCTTGCCGGTGCAGAAGCCGCCGGCGGTTTCCAGCAGGGCCTCCAGCTCTTCCAAGCTCTCCTCTGTGGCGGTCTGCTCCTTGGTAAAGCAGGCGGCGTTCAGCCCAACCAGCACCGCCCGCTCCTGCTTGCTTTCAAAATTTTCTTCCATATGTTCCTCCATTGATTGCCTCCCCTGAAAGGGGAGGTGGCCCGCAGGGCCGGAGGGGTTTTGTCTCAAGCCTCAGCATTTTCACAGAACCCCTCAGTCAGCTGCGCTGACAGCTCCAGCTTTGCATTAAGAGGCTGTAAGCCGCAAGCGGCAACAGTCTCTATACCTTTCAGGGGAGCCCCTTCTTTGCTATAACTATACCATACTCTCCCCCGCGCAGGCAACCGGAAAATGCAAAAAACCCGCACTACCAACGTAGTGCGGGTAATTGGATCTCTTACTTCAGGCCGAAACGCTTGTTGAAGCGCTCAACACGTCCGCCGGTGTCAACCAGCTTCTGCTTGCCGGTATAGAAAGGGTGGCACTTGGAGCAGATTTCAACGCGAATGTCCTTCTTGGTAGAACCGGTCGCGATGACGTTACCACAGGCACAGCGGATGGTGGTCTGTTCGTAGTTAGGATGGATACCTTCCTTCATTTCTTTCACCTCTTTCATATCAGTTAAAGGGCATAAATGTCCTTAGCAATCTTGAATCGCCTAGGTATAATATCATACACGCAAGGAAATTGCAAGCATTATTTTTGTTTTTTGAAAAATTATTTTTCCGGAGGAGGGGCGTTCCGGGCGGGAGCGGTTGGGAATTGCGTACAGCTCACTCGTCCAACGCCCCTCATCCGTCCCGCCTGTCAGCGGGCCACCTTCCCCGGAGGGGAAGGTTAAGAGCTTCCCCTCCGGGGGAGCTGGCAGGGCGCAGCCCTGACTGAGGAGGGGCGTAGCGGGCGGGAGCGGTTGGAAAATACGTACCACTCTCTCCCTCAACGCCCCTCATCCGTCCCGCCTGTCGGCGGGCCACCTTCCCCGGAGGGGAAGGTTTGACGGAGCGGCTTTTTAGAACGCCCAGTTCCCGTTTCTAAAGATGGGCTTGGTGGAGCCGTCGGCGCAGAGGGCGTCGATGGTCATGCTGTCGCAGCCGATCATGAAGTCCTCGTGGATCATGGAATCGTTGATGCCCAGGCTGCGGCACTCCTCCAATGTCTTATTCTGGAAGTCCGCAATGGTATCCGGGAAGCCCATGCCCAGGGCCAGGTGGCAGGCGGCATTCTCGTCGAACAGGGTGTTGTAGAACAGCAGGCCGCTCTCGGCAATGGGGCTGGCCTGGGGCACCAGGGCGCACTCGCCCAGGTAGGCAGCACCCTCGTCCATGGAGATCATGGCCTTGAGCAGGTCCTCGCCCTTCTCGGCGTGGACCTCCACGGCCTTGCCGCCGGCAAAGCGGATGGAGAAGCCCTCGATCAGCTGGCCCCGATAGCTCAGGGGCTTGGTGGCATAGACAATGCCCTCGGCCTGGCCTCTTCTGGGGGAGACAAAGCACTCCTCCGTGGGGATATTGGGGTTGAAGAAGATGCCGGTGCGGGCCGTCTCTCCGCCGCCGCAGAAGCGGCCCTCGGGAATGAGCCCCACGGTGAAGTCCGTGCCGTTGTCGGCGGTGTAGTGCAGGGAGCGGATGCCCAGGCTGTTCAGGTAGTCGCAGCGCGCCTGCAGGTCCTTGTCGTGGTCTGCCCAGGCCTTCTCGGGGTCATCGGTGACCCGGGAGGTGAAGAGGATGGCCTCCCAGAGCTTTTCCATGGCGGTGCCGGTGCGCTCGCCGGGGAAGACCTTCTTGGCCCAGGCTGCACCGGGGACGGCGGCAATGCACCACTGCTGGCGGTTCTCCAGCTGGTCCTGATAGGGCTTGATGATGGGGTAGCTCATGCGGCGGGCCTTGGTGACCTTCTCCATATTGATGCCCTTCAGGCCGTCGGGATCTTCGGACATCAGATGGATGCGGCAGGGCACCACGTCCACCTCGTGCTGATACTTGGCCTTCTGCCACTCCTCCACGGTACCCATGGTGGTGACGGAGCGATAGCGGGTATGGACCTTGGTCAGGGGCTGATAGCTCCACTCCACGGTGACCTTTTTGGCCTTGGCCTTATAGGCCTCCTCCACCACCATCTGGACAAACTCCGGCTGGTCCAGGTCCGCATAGACGACGACCTCCTGGCCCTTCTGAACATTGACGCCGCAGCGGACGATCAAGCGGGCATATTCCCGCAGTACGGTTTTTTTCACGGTAAAAGCTTCCTTTCTGAAAAGATTGTCCCTATTATAGCAGGTTTTATGAAAAAGGTCAACGGTATTGCAATTCTTACCCACTTCCTATATAATATACCCATCATCTGAAAACTGAGGTAAAATCTTTATGCTGACAAAGGATAATTTTTCCGAACTGCTGGCCCAGGGGCCATGCCTGCTGGACGGGGCCACCGGCTCTTACCTGCGCGCCAAGGGAATGCCCCGGGACTGCGCCACGGAGGAATGGGTTCTGCGCAACCCCGAGGTCCTGGTGGAGCTCCAGCGGGGCTATGCCAAGGCGGGCTCCAAAATCATCTATGCCCCCACCTTCCAGGCCCAGCCCATTGCCCTCCGGAAAATCGGCCTGGAAAACCACACCGAGGCCATCAATGCCCAGCTCATCGCTCTGAGCCGTTCCGCCGCCCCGGGCTGCCTGATCGCAGGCGACATTGCCACCCTGGCCGCCTTCTGCGACAGCTGGGATACGGACAACTTTGACCTGCTGGTGGAGAACTACCGCCGCCAGATCCGGGGCCTCATCGACGGCGGCGCGGACCTGCTGGTGGGCGAGACCCTGCTCTACCCCCAGGAGGCCGAGGCCATCCTCACCGCTGCGGAGCTGGAGGGAGCCGGAGCCACCATGATCACCTATTCCATGCAGTCCGGCGGCTTCCTCTACAGCGGCCACGATGCAGGGCCGCTGATGGGGCAGCTGGAGAACTGGGGCGCGGCTGCCGTGGGCTTCAACTGCGTGGCGGCAGACGGCATGGTCCCCCACCTGGTGAGCAAGCTGCGGCGGTTTACCAAGCTGCCGCTGATCTGCAAGCCCAACGCAGGCAATCCCATCATCAACGAAAAGGGGCAGGCCGAATACAAGCTGGAGCCGGAGCCCTTTGCCCGGATCGTCAAGGCCTGCTATGAAAACGGCGCTTCTTTCCTTGGCGGCTGCTGCGGCACCACCCCGGCCCACATGGCGGCGCTGAAGAAATCCCTGGATCGATAGGAGTATACCCCCATGAATAAAAACATTCATTTTTACGTCAACCCCAAAAACGGCTGGGCCTGGCTCATGGCAGTGTGTCTGGCCGGGTCGGCCATCAGCCGGACCGTGCTGTACAGCCTCCACCATATGCCCATCTACACCAGCCTGTGGCTCCAGATGGGGCTGCCTGTGGCGGCAACGGTGCTCTATATGCTCATCACCCTCTGCAACGGCCGGGAGCAGTTCTATAAGACCGCCATCCCCGTGTGGCTCTATGTGCTGTTTTCCGCCCTGTGGGTCATGCACAACCTCCAGGGTCGGATGCTCATTGCCCTGAGCTGGCTGGCCCTGATCTGCTTCGGCCTCATCTATACGGACATCACCTCCGGCGCACGGCTGCACCGGGCGTGGCTGCTGTTCCCCGTAATGCTCTTCCCCCTGGCCACCATCCTCTACTATAACCGGCAGGCCATTTTCCTGCAGGATTGGCCCGCCGTCATCCGGCTGCTGCCCAACACGCTGCTCTTTCTGGGGGCAACCGTGCTGATCTTCGCCATCCGCATCGACCCGGCGGGAGAATACCACCCCACCTGGGGCGACCGGGTGGACGGGCGGCGCATCCGCTCCCTGCCCCCTGTCAACTACATCATTCCCTACATCATGGTCAACCGCAACGGCTCCTCCAATCTCTTTGAGGAGGCCTTTGAGATCACCAATGTGGACCGCTACATCCGCCAGAAGCGCCGGGAGGGGCTGACGAACTTCGGCATCATGCACGTCTTCCTGACCGCCTATTGCAGAGGCGTTGCCAAATATCCCGGAGTGAACCGGTTCATCGCCGGGCAAAGGATCTACTCTCGCGGAGAAGATATCCAGTTCTGCATGACCATCAAAAAGGACATGACCACCGATGGCGCGGAGACGGAGATCAAGCTCCACCTGAGCCCCAGGGACACGGTTTACGACGTCTACAAGAAAATGAACGACGCCATTGTCAAAGTAAAAAACACCCCTCTGGACGCAGGCGTGGACAACACAGCCTATGCCCTGACCATGATTCCCGGCGTGGTGCTGAAATTTTTTGTGTGGTTCCTGAAAACCCTGGATTATTTCGGGCTTTTGCCCAAATTCCTGCTGGAGGTCAGCCCCTTCCACGGCAGCATCTTCTTCACCTCCATGGGCTCTCTGGGCATCCCGCCGGTGTATCACCACCTGTATGATTTCGGCAACCTGCCGGTCTTTGGCTCCTTCGGCTGCAAGCGCAGAGCCCTGGAGCTCCAGGAGGACGGCACCGTGGTCCAGCGGAAATACATAGACTTCCGGTTCACCCTGGACGAGCGGACCGTAGACGGCTTCTATTACGCCGCCTTCTTAAAATACTACAAGCGCCTCATCCAGCACCCGGAGGTTCTGGACGAAGCGCCTGCGGAAATTGTAAAGGACATGGACTGACATGGAACAGGCAATTCGTGGGGCCCTCTCCCCGGACTACCCCTGGGCGGACCGCTTCCACTACTTCGATACCATTGATTCCACCAATAATTTTCTGAAACGGCAGGCCCTTCTGGGCGCGCCCCACGGCACCGTTGCCCTGGCGGACTGCCAGACCGGGGGCAAGGGGCGGCTGGGCCGCAGCTTCCAGTCCCCCGGGGGCGTGGGCGTTTACCTGAGTATGCTGCTGCGGCCGGAATGCCCCCAGGAGCAGCTCATGCACCTGACCTGCGCCGTGGGCGCCGCCATGTGCGACGCCGTGGAGGCCTCCGCCGGTTTCCGCCCCGGCATCAAATGGACCAACGATCTGGTCTGGGAGAAACGGAAGCTCTCCGGCATTCTGGTGGAGCTGTTGAATGATACGGACGGGAAGCTCTGCGTGGTCATCGGCATCGGGGTCAACTGCTGCCAGCGTCCGGAGGACTTCCCGGAGGAGCTCCGGGACCGGGCCGGGTCTCTGGCCATGGTCACGGGGAAGGCAATCCACCGCCCCAGAGTTGCCGCCGCCATGATGGAGGCTCTGGCCAAGATGGACAGAAATCTTCTCACCGGCAAGGAAGCCATCCTTGCCCGGTACCGCCGGGACTGCGTGACTCTGGGGCAGCACATCTCCGTAGTCCGTGGGGAGGAAATTCGCCACGGCACAGCCCTGGACATCGGAGAGAACGGCGATCTCACGGTCCGCTTTGACGACGGCCACACCGAGGCCGTCAGCAGCGGAGAGGTCAGCATCCGGGGGATGTACGGGTACGTATAAGCGCGAAAAACAGCAATGGGGCTGTTAGAAAAGTATGTCGCTGCGAACCAGTGACCGACGTCACTGGTGTGGCAGCCCCCCGGTTGGATGGAAACAGCTTGGTTTTACGGCCAAGATGTTTGAAAATCCGGGGGATTGCCACACCAGCGTGCGCGCTGGTTCGCAATGACAGAGCGTTTTCTAACAGCCCCACATTTTTTACTGCATTCTGAGAATATTCACCAGCATCTTCACGCACTGCTCCATATCCTCTACAGGGATATACTCAAAGCGGCCATGGTAATTCTCGCCGCCGGTGCAGAGGTTGGGACAGGGCAGGCCCTCGTAGGAAAGCCGGGCGCCGTCGGTACCGCCCCGGACGGGGACCTCCTTCGGCTCCATGCCCGCAAGGGCCATGGCCCTCTTCGCCCGGTCCACGATCTCCATGCAGGGCTCGATCTTCTCGCGCATATTGAAGTAGCTGTCCCGCAGGGCAATTTCCACCGTGCCCGGGCCGTACTTGTGGTTGAGGAAGTCCGCGGCAGCAGTCATCAGGCGCTTCTTCTCCTGGAATTTGGCCATATCGTGGTCCCGGATGATATAGCGCAGCTGACTGTTCTCCACCTCGCCCCGCATATCGGTCAGATGGATGAAGCCCTCATACCCTTCCGTATACTCCGGCTTTTGGGCAGTGGGCAGCAGGCTCTGGTACTCCATGGCGATATACTGGGAGTTGACCATCTTATCCTTGGCGGAGCCGGGGTGGATGTTCAGGCCGTGGAAGGTCACGCAGGCAGAGGCGGCGTTGAAGTTCTCGTACTCGATCTCCCCCACCGTGCCGCCGTCGGCGGTATAGGCATAGTCCGCCCCAAAGCCCTGGATATCGAACTTGTCTGCGCCCCGGCCGATCTCCTCGTCGGGAGTGAAGCCGATTTTCAGGGTGGCGTGCTTGCCGCCTTGGGTCAGCAGGATTTCCGCAGCGGTGAGGATCTCCGCCACACCGGCCTTGTCGTCCGCCCCCAGAAGGGTGGTGCCGTCGGTGACGATCAGGTGCTTGCCGTGATTGCGTTTCAGGGACGCATAGTCGGTTTCCCGGAGATAAATGCCCTTTTCCCCGTTCAGGAGGATGTCTCCCCCGGTGTACTCCACGATTCTGGCCCGGATGTCCGCGCCGCTGGCATCGGGGGCGGTGTCCATATGGGCGATGAGGCCGACGGTGGGAAGGCTGGGGTCTCCGGGGACGGTGCCATAGACATAGCCGTTTTCGTCCATGCGGGCATCCTGAATGCCCATGGCAAGCATCTCCTCTACAATAGCGGCACCCAGGACCTTCTGATTGGCCGTGGAGGGGCAGTCTTCCGAAGATTCGTCCGAGGTGGTTTCATAGCTTACATAGCGCAGAAAGCGCTTCTCGACTGGTTCCATGTTGGTCTTCCTTTCTTTGATGAATGATAACGGAAAAAGGGCTGTTAGAAAACGCACTGTCATTGCGAACCAGCGCGCACGCTGGTGTGGCAATCCCCCGGATTTTTGAACATCTTGGTAGTAAAACCAAGCTATTTTCATTCAACCGGGGGGCTGCCACGCCAGTGACATCGGTCACTGGCTCGCAGCGACATACTTCTCTAACAGCCCCTTTGGCTTACTATTTACTTCTTGGCAGCGTTGACCAGCTCAGCGGTGTCCTGAGCGATCATCAGCTCTTCGTTGGTGGGAACAACCCAGACCTGAACCTTGGAGTCGGGGGTGGAGATGACCATCTCCTTGCCGCGGCACTTGTTCAGCTCGGCATCCAGCTTGACGCCCATGAAGCCCAGGTAGTCGCAGACCATGGCGCGGACCAGGCCGTCGTTCTCGCCTACACCGGCGGTGAAGGTCAGCACATCGATGCCCTTCAGAGCGGCAGCGTAAGCGCCGACGTACTTGGCCACTTCGTAAGCGAACTTCTCGAGAGCCAGTTTGCAATCCTCGTTGCCCTTGTCTGCGCCCTCGCCCAGGTCACGGAAGTCGGAGGACACGCCGGACAGAGCCAGCATACCGGACTTCTTGTTCAGCATGGTCAGGCAATCGTCCACGCTCATACCGTACTTGTTGCAGATGAACTGCACCACGCAGGCGTCGATGTCGCCGGAGCGGGTGCCCATGGGCACACCGGCCAGAGGGCTCAGGCCCATGGAGGTATCCATGCACTTGCCGTCCTTGATGGCGGACAGAGAGGAGCCGTTGCCCAGATGGCAGTTGACCATCTTGAAGTTCTTCTTGCCAACCAGCTCCGCGGTGCGCTTTGCCACGTACTTATGGGAAGTGCCGTGGAAGCCGTAGCGGCGGATGTCGTCATTCTCGTAGTATTCCTTGGGAATGGCGTAGCGGTAGGCCTTGGGGGGCATGGTCATATGGAAGGCGGTGTCGAACACGGCGACCTGAGGGGTATTGGGCATAACAGCCTGGCAGGCACGGATGCCCATCAGGTTTGCGGGGTTGTGCAGAGGTCCCAGAGGGATGCACTTCTCGATGGCCTTGATAACCTGGTCGTTGATGATGCAGGAGTCGGAGAACTCCATGCCGCCGTGCAGCACGCGGTGGCCCACGGCATCGATCTCGTCAACGGACTTGATCACGCCGTCAACAGGGTCAACCAGGATGTCCAGCACCGCGGCAATGGCCTCGGAATGGGTGGGCATGGGAATGTCCTTGACAACCTTCTTGTCGCCCACCTTGTGGGTCAGACGGCCGTCAATGTAGATACGCTCGCACAGGCCCTTGGCAGCGACGTCCCCGGTCTCGGGGTTCATCAGCTGGTACTTCAGGGAAGAACTGCCGGCGTTGATAATCAAAACGTTCATTGGAATCTCCTCCTAAAAATATTGTTTTCTTTTTCATTGATCTGTGATACAATATCGATGCTATTATATTCCATCTTTCCCATTTTCTCAAGCCCTATCTGAAAAATTTTTGCTTTTGGAGGAAAAACTTTGGCAATCGTCGGCATTATCTGCGAATACAACCCCTTTCACAGGGGCCACCGGAAGCAATTTTCGGAAATACGGCAGCGGTTTGGGGCGGATGCGGCCATTGTGTGCCTCATGAGCGGAAATTACGTTCAGCGGGGCGCTCCTGCGGTTTTCGACCGGGAAGTCCGGGCCAGGGCAGCCATGTTCTGCGGTGCGGATCTGGTGCTGGAGCTGCCGGTGACGGCAAGCCTTTCCTCGGCAGAGGGGTTCGCCTCCGCCGGGGTCGCCATTCTGAGCCCGCTGTGCGACTGCCTGTGCTTCGGCACGGAGTCCGGAAATTCAGACGCGCTCATGCGCACGGCCCAGGCTCTGCTCTGCCCCGGCTTTTCGGAGCAGCTGCGGCAGCGGCTCGCCACGGGCGTCAGCTTTCCCGCCGCAAGGCAGCAGGCCCTGGAGGCCCTGGGCATTCCGGGCACCCTTCTGGAGCAGCCCAACGACATTCTGGCCACGGAATACTGCAAGGCCATTCTCGCCCAGGGCAGTTCTCTTCTCCCCTTCCCCGTGACCCGCCGGGGCAGCTACCACGCGGAAACGCCGGACGCAGAAAACCCCTCCGCCACGGCTCTGCGGCGGTGCATCGCCTCGGGAACGGACTGGCTGGGCTACGTGCCGCCGGAGGCAGCTTCCTGCTTCGAAAGTGCCCCCGTGTACACCCTCGCCGCCGGAGAGCGGGCCATTCTGGCCAGGCTGCGCACCATGACGGACAGGGAATTTGAGGCCCTGCCCTATGGCTCCGAGGGGCTCTGGCGGCGGCTGATGCACGCCAGCCGGGAAGAGGGCTGCCTGGAGGACATCCTCACCCGGGTAAAAACCAAGCGCTACACCCGCTCCCGGTTAGACCGGATGGTGCTGTGCGCATTTCTGGGGCTGACCCAAGAGGACCTTGCCGCCCCCGCCCCCTACGCCCGGATTCTGGCCTTTGACGACGTTGGCCGCAGCCTTCTGAAAGGCAGCGATTTCTGCAAAAATCTTGGCTGGCAGGAGGAAAGCAGCTATGCCGCTCTGGAGCAGCGCTGCAATACCCTCTACGGTCTTTTCTGCCGGGACGGCATTCCCAAAGCCGATGCTGCCCAAAAGCAGCGGCTATCCTATCTGCGCAGGTGATACCATGGTATTTTCATCCTATATCTTTCTCTTCGCCTTTCTGCCCCTGGTGCTGCTGGGGTACTATCTGCTCTCGCGTCTGAAAGATCCCATCTATCAGCGGCTGTTCCTCATCGGAGCCTCGCTGTTTTTCTATGGGTATTTTAACCCCAGCTACCTTCTGATCATCGTTGTCTCCATCTTTGTAAACTATCTTCTGGCCGCCTATATCTCCGGGAGCAAGGGGAAATTTCAGACGGTGTGCTTCTGGCTGGGGGTACTGTTCAATGTGGGCCTGCTGGGCTACTTCAAGTACCGGGACTTTTTCGTTGAAAACATCAATGCCCTGTTCCATACCTCTTTCCTGCTCAAGCACATCGCCCTGCCCCTGGGCATCAGCTTTTTCACCTTCCAGCAGCTGTCCTTCCTGGTCTCCATTCGGAAAGGCGAGGAGCAATTGGAGCGCTTTGACGACTACTGCATCTTCGTGCTCTTCTTCCCCCAGCTGGTGGCGGGGCCGATCGTGCTCTACAGCGAGATGATCCCCCAGTTCAAAGACCCCCGGCGGCGGTACTGGAACTGGGACAATGCAGCGGCGGGGGCCTACATCTTCACCGTTGGCCTATTTAAAAAGGCCGTAATTGCAGACACTCTGGCCCTGTTTGTGGACACGGGCTTTGGGGCAGCCAGCCTGGGCTTCTGCGCCGCCTGGGCCACAGCCCTGTCCTATACCTTCCAGGTCTATTTCGATTTCAGCGGCTATTCCGATATGGCCGTGGGCCTGGGGAAGCTCTTCAATATCGACATTCCCTTCAATTTCCGCTCCCCCTACCGGTCCGAAAGCATCGGCGTCTTCTGGCGCAGATGGCACATCACCCTGGGCAGGGCTTTGCAGAGCTACGTCTATTTTCCCCTGGGGGGCAGCCGGGCGGGCAAGCTCCGCACCTATCGGAATCTGCTCATCACCTTCCTGGTCAGCGGCCTGTGGCACGGGGCTGCCTGGACCTTCGTGCTCTGGGGGGCGCTCCACGGGCTCTTAAACGCCCTGGAGCGGGTTTTCGCCAAGCCCCTTTCCAGGGTGCCCCACTGGGTTCGGGTGGGCTGCACCTTTCTGATCGTCAATGCCCTATGGGTGCTGTTCCGGGCGGAGAGCTTCCAAAGCGCCGCCACGGTCTACCGGGGCATGGTGGATGTTTCCAACCTTGCCTTCGCCCAGGTAGGAACGCTGGCCGTGGACGGCTTTGTGGGCGTTCCGAACCGATTGAACGCAATCTATGTTGTGGGCATTCTGGCAGCTTTGGCGGTGGTCTGCTTCCGGTGCAAAAACAGCTGCCGGATGCTTACGGAATTCACCTGCCGCAAGGGCGCGCTGTGGGCAACGGCGATCCTCTTCTGCATTGCCCTGGTGCATCTGTCCCGGGAGAGCGTCTTTATCTATTTCAATTTCTAAGGAGCTGGCTATGGCAAAAAAATGGCTACTGCGGCTGCTGGCACTGACAATGGCACTGGTGATGCTGATGTGCCTGTGCGCCTGGTGCATTGACCCCTATATGCTCTACCGGGTGCGGGACAACCAATACCTGCTGAATTCCCGGCTGGTCACCCCGGGGCTGATCAAGAATTACGACTACGACACGGTGCTCATCGGCTCCTCCATGATTCAGAACACGGACATGCAGCGCTTCCGGGACACCCTGGGGGGCAGCCCGTTGAAAATCACCACCGGGGCCATCAGCCTGACGGAGATTCAGAAGCTCACGGACAAAATAGGTCAAATTGGCAAGGCAGAGCACTACTATATCTGCCTGGACCAATACCTCTTCGCCCCGGAAAAATGGGACGACATGGACCGGTTTCCGGACTACCTGATGGATGACAACTTCTGGAATGACTACCGGTATCTGCTGGGCTACGAGACCTGGATGCGCTTCATCCCCATCGATATCGCCCTGTCCGGTGCCAGGGCGCTGGGGCTCTCCCTGCCGGAAAAATCCACCCGGGCCATGAGCATTGACGGCATGGAGGACTGGCGGGACGACTGGACCTTTGGCGAAGAGGCCACCCTGTCCCTCTATACGCCCCCTTCCAAGGGCAGCAGCTTCGATGCAGAAACCGTGCTGGCCCGGATGAAGCAGCGGTTCGAGGAATACCTGACCCATCTGGATTTTTCCCAGGGAGACTATACCTTCTTCTTCCCGCCCTATTCTGCGCTGTACTGGAACTATGCCTTTGGGGCCGGAAACGGGGAAACCTACCTGGAATTCAAGGCCTATGCGGAAAGAATGCTGCTGGGATACGAAAATGTCCGCATTTTTGACTTTCAGAATGCACCGTTCGTCACCGATTTGAACAACTACAAGGACTACACCCACTATGCCCCGGAAATCAACGACCGGATGCTGGGGTGCTTCGCAAGCGGCGAATATCTTGTAACAGAGGCGGCCTCCACGGCGGAGCTGCTGGAGGCCACCCGCGCCCAGGCAGCGCAGCTGCTGGAACGGTACCCGGAGATACCGGAGTGAGCTTTCCTAACCTTCCCCTCCGGGGAAGGTGGCTCGCCGCTAGGCGAGACGGATGAGGGGCGTTATGGGAGAGAGTAGTACGTATTTTCCAATCGCTTCCGCCCTGTACGCCCCTCCTCAGTCAGGGCTAACGCCCTGACAGCTCCCCCGGAGGGGAAGCTTTTGCGGCAAAAGACGAAGGAGGCCACCTATGACCTACAAAATTGCCATCTGTGACGATTCCCAGGCGGACCGGGACTATGTCGCTTCCCTGGTCCGGCGCTGGGCCTCCGAAGGGGATCGCACGGCACATATAGAAGCCTTTTCCTCTGCCGAGGGGTTTCTCTTCCACTATGCCGAGGAAAGCGACTTTGATATTCTGCTGCTGGACATCGAAATGGGCGGTATGGACGGGGTCACCATGGCCAAACGGCTGCGGCAAAGCAACGACACCGTTCAGATCATTTTCATCACCGGCTATTCGGACTACATCGCCGAAGGCTACGAGGTGGCGGCGCTGCACTATCTCGTGAAGCCCCTGGATGAAAACAAGCTCTTCTCCGTGCTGGATCGGGCTGCTGAAAAGCTGCAAAAGAACGAAAAGGTGCTGCACCTGGAGCTTTCCGGGGAGATGGTACGCCTGCCCATCCACCGCATCCGCTGGGCGGAGGTCAGCGGCAACTATGTCACCATCCACGCCCTCCAGAACTACACCGTGAAAATGACCCTGGGCCAGCTGGAAAAGGAGCTGGACGAGCGGTTCTTCCGGGTCGGCCGCTCTGCCATCGTCAATCTGACCCAGATCAGCCGGGTGACCAAAGGGTCGATCATGCTCACAGGCGGCGGCTCTATCCCCCTGCCCCGGGGAGCCTATGAGGCCGTGAACCGGGCTATCATTGCAATGAGGTAAGCGAAAATGGGATTCTTTTCCAAACGTGTGGACCGGCAGCTGCAGGCCTACCAGCAGGAGCTGATCGAGACCCACTACCGGGAAGTGGACAATATGTATAAGCAGATCCGGGGGTGGCGGCATGACTACCGGAACCACATCCAGACCATGAAGGCCTACGCCGCCAAGGGCGACTGGGAAGCCATCCGGAACTACCTGGACCTTCTGGATCAGGATTTGACCACCGTGGACACCGTTATCAAAACCGGCAACGCCATGACGGACGCCATTCTGAATTCCAAGATCTCCCTGGCAAAGTCCAAGGGCATTCAGGTGGTAGCCGACGCCCATATCCCCGTGAAGCTCAAGTCCTCGGAAATTGACCTGTGCTGCATCATCGGCAACCTCTTTGACAACGCCATTGAGGCGAGCCTGCCCCTGCCGGAGGACAAACGGCTCATCCGGGTATACATGGACATGAAGAACACCCAGCTCTACATTTCCTTTACGAATTTCACCGCCGGGAAGAAGCTGCCAAAGCTGGGGGGCCGCTTCCGCACCACCAAGGGCGAGGGCCACGGCTTCGGCCTGCAGCGCATCGATGCCATTGTGGAGCGCTTAGAGGGCTATATCAGTAGGAACAGCGAGGACGGGGCGTTTACCACGGAAATATTATTGCCCCAGGTATGATTCCGCGTCATCGATACGACTTAGCCAAGACTCCGTCCGGGCCGATGCGGACATCGGTCCCTACGAGAAACAGATAGACCCGCAATGGTAAAATCTGCAATTCGTCCCCCGAAAAGTACAATTCATCCCCGGATTCCCCCGGGGATGAAATTCTATGATAGGATAGGCGCAAAGAGAGGTGTTTCCCATATGAAATCAAAAAAACAAAAACAGCCCCATAGCCTCCTGCAAAACGTCGGCTGGATGCTCTCCATCGGCTGGAACACCCGGCGGCGGGGGCTGACCTTCTGTCTGCTGATAGCCATTGCGGATGTGCTTGCAAACGTGAGCCAGCTGTACATTGCCCCGGGGGTTCTTTCCCTGGTAGAGCAGCACGCGCCCCTGCAAACGCTTCTGGGTACCATTCTGTTTTTCACCCTGGCGCTGCTTCTCACCATGGGGGGCAAGGCCTATTTGGACGAGGTCAACTGCTTCTGCCTTGTGGAGATTCGGGATGCCATTATCCAGAAAATCCTGTTGAAATCCCTTTCCACCGCCTATCCCAATACGATGGCCCCGGCGTTTCTGCGGCTGAAGGGCAAGGCCAACGAGGCAACCAGCGGCAACCGGGAGGCAACGGAGGAGATTTTTCGGACGCTGACCGCCCTGCTGACCAACGTCGGCGGGCTCATCCTGTATACCACCATTCTGTCCGGCCTGAACGGATGGCTGCTGCTTTTCATGGCCCTGACCTGTCTGGGGGAATTCGCCGCCGCCCGCTATAAGGACAACTGGTACTACGCCCATAGGGACGAAGAAAACCAGTTTTACAACAAGAAAAGCTACCTCCGTGGGAAAGTGGAATCCATTACCTTTGCCAAGGATATCCGCATTTTCGGCCTGCGAAACTGGATGGAGGCCCTTCTGGACGGCATTCACGACGCCTATCTGGATTTTCTGCTGCGGTGTGAGAAAAAGCGGCTGCTGGTGGATCTGGTGGGGGTGCTGATGACCCTTGCGCGCAACGGCATTGCCTACTGGTATCTGATTCGGCTTACCCTGCGGGAGGGACTGCCTGTCTCCCAATTCCTGCTGTATTTCACCGCCGCTACCACCTTCACCGCCTGGATTATGGGCATTCTTGGGAGCCTCAGCAAGCTGAACAAGCAGAGCCTGGACATCTGTCAGGTGCGGGAATTCCTGGACTACCCGGAACCCTTCCGGGGTAAAGACGGCACCCCCGTGCCAAAAGCCCGGGAATACGCCCTGCGGCTGGACCATGTATCCTTCCGCTACCCGGAAGCAGACAAGGACACCATTCACGATTTAAGCCTGACGGTGCACCCCGGAGAAAAGCTGGCCGTTGTGGGCCTGAACGGAGCGGGCAAAACAACCCTGGTGAAGCTCTTGTGCGGTCTGCTCGACCCCACGGAGGGGACGGTTTTTCTGAACGGTACCGATATTAAAACCTTTGACCGGAACAGCTATTATGCTCTGTTCAGCGCGGTATTCCAGGAATATTCCCTGCTTTCCACTACGGTGGCCGAAAATGTGGCCCAGCAGCCAGAGGAAATCGATGCGGAACGGGTTTGGGACTGTCTGGAAAAGGCCGGGCTCACCAAAGCCATCCAGGCACTGCCCCAGGGGATTCACACCCACGTGGGCCGGGAAGTCCATTTGGACGGCGTGCTCTTCTCCGGCGGCCAAACCCAGCGGCTCATGCTGGCAAGAGCCCTCTATAAAAACGGCCCCATTCTGATGCTGGACGAGCCCACTGCCGCCCTTGATCCCATTGCGGAAGACGACATCTATCGCAAATACAGCGCCATGACCCAGGGAAAAACCTCGGTGTTTATCTCCCATCGCTTGGCCTCCACCCGGTTCTGTGACCGAATTCTGTTCCTGGACCACGGGCAGATTGCCGAGGAAGGCACCCATGAAGCGCTGCTGGCCAAAAACGGCGGCTATGCGGCCCTTTTTGAAGTTCAGAGCCGCTACTACCAGGAAGGGAGGGAATTCTGATGAAACAGACAAAACGGATCTTAAAAAACAATCTTGCCATGGAGCTTCGGGCCATCCGAACGCTGCACCCGGTAAATCCGAAATTTTTCCCCGTGGTCACCGTCAAAGCCCTTCTGACCGCCTGGCTGCCCTATGTGACGGTGTATCTCTCCGCCCGGATTTTATCGGAACTGTCCGGGCAGCGCAGGCCGGAGGTTCTCTGGAAATGGGTCACTGTGACGGTAATCGTCACCGGCCTGATGACGCTCTTGCGGGGCTTTTTCAAAGAGCGGGAGGAAACGCTGCTAGATGATATCTGGGGCCGTAAGGAAATTCTCTTCTGCAAGAAGGCCGTTTCCATGGACTACGCCGATGCGGACAAGCAGGAGACCCAGGACCTGCGGGCACAAATCGCCCAGAACGAAATGTGGAGCGGCCTTGGGCTGATGAACGCAGCCATTGTCTATAAGGACTTTCTCAATGGCCTGCTGGGTGTGCTTGGAGGCGTCGGCCTGACCGTAGGTCTGTTTCTCTCCAAGGTCCCCGAGACGGCCGGTTCTTTGACAATTCTTAATAGTCCCGTATTTCTTCTGGTGTTTGCCGCCGTTCTTATCGGCATTAACCTCTGGGCCGGGGCGCTCTACGGAAAAATTGCGGAAATCAACAATACGCTTACCAAGAATGCCACCTTCGGGAACCGGGTTTCCTCCTATATCTTCACCTTTCCCAACCGAAAGGATACCTGGCTGGACGCCCGCATCTATCACCAGCAGTCCATTCTTTCCAATCTTCTGAGCACCGACAAAACCTTTACTTACGATGGCGCTTTCGGTCAGGCGTCCCGCGGCCCCATCGGCATTCGCTCTGCCCTGGCGCTTGGCAGCACCGCCATCACTACCGGCTTTATCTACCTGTTCACCTGCCTGAAGGCCTGGGCCGGGGCCTTTGATGTGGGCAGCCTGACCCAGTATGTTGGCGCTGCCACGGCGCTGGCCAACGCCATCTTCCGCCTGCTGAAAACCTATGGAGATTTGCAGGCCAACACCGAGCACCTGGAAACCACCTTCCGCTACCTGGACCTGCCCAACGCCATGTACCAGGGCAGTCTGACCACGGAAAAGCGGGCGGACCGGAACTACCAGGTGGAATTTAAAAACGTTTCCTTCAAGTACCCCGGCAGCGAAACCTGGGCGCTGAAAAATGTCTCCATGAAGTTCCAAATCGGCAAACGTCTGGCCATCGTCGGGGAAAACGGCAGCGGCAAGACCACCTTTATCAAGCTCCTGTGCCGCCTGTACGACCCTCAGGAGGGGGAAATTCTTCTAAACGGCATCGACATTCGGAAATACCGGTATGACGACTATATGGGCGTTTTCTCCATCGTCTTCCAGGACTTCCAGCTGATCTCCCAGAGCCTGGGCAGCAATGTGGCGGGCTCTATAGACTATGACCCCCAGCGGGTGAAACAGGCTCTGGCAGACGCAGGCTTCGGCCCCCGGCTGGAGAGCCTCCCCAAGGGGCTGGACACCCAGCTCTACAAGGACTACGGTGAGGACGGCATCGAGGTCTCCGGCGGCGAGGCCCAGAAGATCGCCATCGCCCGGGCGCTGTATAAGGACGCCCCCTTCATCATCCTGGACGAGCCCACCGCCGCCCTTGATCCCATGGCCGAGGCAGAGATCTACGCCAAGTTCAACGAGATCTCCGGCGACAAAACCGCCATCTACATCAGCCACCGGTTGTCCAGCTGCAAGTTCTGCGATGAGATTCTGGTCTTCGACCGGGGAAGCATCCTCCAGCAGGGCACCCACGAGGCATTGCTGGAACAGTCCTCCGGCAAATACGCCCAGCTTTGGAACGCTCAAGCGCAGTATTACACAGCGTAATTGCAAAATAACGCATATAATAATATGTGTCACATGTATTGACAAATAGAATAATATGTGTTAGTATATTTGCGTCAGGAGGGAGCATTCCATGAGAAGCTACAGCTCACGGGATGTTATCCAGGCGTTAAAAGCGGATGGGTGGTATCTCGTGAATACCGTGGGAAGTCATCACCAATTTAAACATCCTCAGAAGCCGGGGCGCGTTACCGTTAAGCACCCGGATAAGGATATTCCCCGCAAGACCCTGGATAGCATCGAGCGGCAGTCAGGTCTCCGGTTCCGGTGATCTGGCGCCCTCCTGACATATCCTATGTTTTTGGAGGTATGTGTTGTGAAAAAGCCCGAAAGATATACCTTCCCCGCCGTTTTTTCCTATAAGGAAGGCGAAGAAATTTCCGTTTTTTTCCCGGATCTGGATGTTGCCACCAGCGGTGTGGACGACGATGATGCACTTACCAGCGCCAGGGAGCTGCTTGGCTGTGTTCTTTATGGCATGGAGGAGGATGGGGAAAGGATTCCCGAGGCAACTTCTCTGAAAAATGTTCATCTGGAAGCCAACGAGCGGGCCGTCCTTGTGGATGTGTATATGCCCTCCATTCGCATGGCACAGGTCAACCGGTCCGTCAGCAGGACCGTGACGCTCCCCGCCTGGTTGAATGCCGCAGCACTGGAACACAACATCAACTTCTCTCAGGTTCTGCAGGGTGCACTGCGGGAGCAGCTGCACCTGTAAACACATCTTAACAGCAGCACAGCGGCGGCAGCCTCTTGTCTCCCAGCCCAAACGGGCCGGATGATACCAGGCTGCCGCCATTGTCATTTTGTGGGGCTTCCCTTACGAAATCTTCAGGACATGCCCTTGTATATTGTGGTATAATGGTTCAAAATTGGAGGTGTATGCCATGGCCTCTTCCATTCTTCTTGTGGAAGACGATCTTTATCTTTCCCAGGGACTTACGGAACTGCTGCAAAAAAGCGGCTATGTCCCCTGCCAGGCCCGGAATCTTTCTCAGGCAAGGCAGTCCGTTTACAGCCGGAACTTTGACCTGCTGATCCTGGATGTGACACTGCCGGACGGGGACGGCATTTCCTTCTGCCGGGAGCTCCGGGCAAGCGGCTGCGCCACGCCCATTCTCTTCCTCACCGCCCGGGATGAGGAATTCGACATTGTCACCGGACTGGACGCCGGGGGCAACGACTATGTGACCAAGCCCTTCCGGGTTCAGGAGCTTCTGAGCCGCATTCGGGTGCTGCTGCGCAAGGACAGCCCCAATCTGACCCGGGGGGAGCTGGAAATTGACCAGGCCCGTATGCAGGTGCTCCGCCAGGGGGCGGCGCTGCCCCTGACGCTGACGGAATACAAAATTCTCCTATGCCTTATAAGGCAGCGGGGCGTTGCCACACGGGACATTCTTTTAGGTGCTCTATGGGACAGCGACGGGAAATTCGTGGACGACAATACGCTCTCCGTCCACATCAGCCGCCTGCGGGAGAAGATCGGCGGGCAGCATATCCAAACCGTGCGGGGGGTGGGCTACCAATGGGTGGACTGAGCATTGGGCTGTCGGCCCTCTGCCTGGGCCTTCTCTGGGGGCTATTGCGGCAGCGGCAGAAGACCAAAAAGCTATACCGGCAAATGGAGGCGTTTTTGGACGGGCAAAAACCGCCTCTGGAAATCTCTCTTGGGGAGAGCCCCAGTGCCCGGCTGCAAAACGCCGCCGCCCGGCTGGAAAATGCCCTGCTCCACGCCAGGGAGCAGACCCGGCTGGAGGCCCGCCGCAGCGAAAACCTGCTGACGGACATCTCCCACCAGCTGAAAACGCCCCTGGCCTCCCTGCAATTATTTGTGGAGCTGGACCAGGGGGCGCATCTGGAGCAGGAGCAGGTCCAGCTGGAGCGGATGCAGGCCCTGATCTCCGGCCTGCTGCGGCTGGAACGGCTCTGCGCCGACGGCTACGCCTTTCATTTTGAAAGCCATGATTTATTGGAGCTTGTGGGCAGCTGTTGGCAGCCCCTGGCGAAGCTATACCCGGAGAAAACATTGACGCTCACAGGCACGGCCGCGCTGCGCTGTGACGAGATCTGGATGGGCGAAGCCATTACCAATCTGCTGAAAAACGCCTGTGAGCACACGCTTCCCTCCGGGCACATCCGCATTTCCATTGAGGAGACGGCAGGAGAGGTGGCGATTTGCCTTTCCGACGACGGCGGCGGTGTCAGCGCCGAGGAGCTTCCCAGGCTCTTCGAACGGTTTTACCACGGCAGCCACCCGGGCCACGGGGCGGGGATCGGCCTTGCCATTGTGAAAGAGGTGGTTCTCCGCCACCACGGCAGCATCACCGCCGAAAACATCCCCGGCGGGCTGCAATTTACCCTGTATTTTCCGAAGCTGGACAGCTGTCTTGCGAAATCGTAAGGCAGCCGTCACGGCAGCGTAAGCTTCCCGCATTACAATGGAGCTATCCAATACCAAAGGAGGCTTTTTCATGACAATTTTGCAGTGTACGTCCCTTTCCAAGCACTATGGCAGGGGCGAAGAGCTGGTGAAGGCCCTGGAGGGCGTATCCCTCTCCCTGGAGCAGGGCAGCTTCACGGCCATCACAGGCCCCAGCGGCTCGGGCAAATCCACCCTGCTGCATATGCTGGGGGGACTTGACCGGCCCACAGAAGGCAGCGTCCAATTTCGGGACAAGGACCTTTACCGGCTCCGGGATGACCAGCTGGCCATCCTCCGGCGGCGGCAGTTCGGCTTTGTATTCCAGAGCTACAATCTGGTGCGGGAGCTGACGGGGATGGAAAACATCCTGCTGCCCCTGATGCTGGACAAGCGCAGCCCGGATGAAGCTTACCTGAACCGACTCATCGATATTCTGGGCATTGGCAGCCGACGGAACCACCTGCCCTCGGCCATGTCCGGCGGGCAGCAGCAGCGCTTTGCCATTGCCCGGGCTCTGGCCAACAAGCCGGAAATCCTTTTCGCCGACGAGCCCACAGGCAACCTGGACGGCCAGACCGGGCGGATGGTCCTGGAGCTGCTGCGGGAGCTGAACCGGGAGCTGGGCATCACCCTGGTGCTGGTGACCCACGACCTGGGGGTTGCGGAGCAGGCCCAGCGGGTGATCCACCTGACGGACGGGAAGATCGCCCGGGACAGCGGAGGGGTGCAGCTATGAAAAAGCTGACCATGAACCGCCTGGCCTTTTCCGGCATCCGGGCCAATAAAAAGGACTATCTCCTGCTGGGTATCAGCGCGTTTCTGGCGATTTTCGCAGCGGTTTCCACGGTGCTGGGAACCCTTGCCCTGATGCAGGCCGCCACTGACCGGCGGAATGAGGCCTACGGCAGCGAGGATGCCTTTGTATTCGATGTACAGTCCGTGCCGGAGAACATCCCCGGGGTGCGGCAGTATGGCTGTGTGACCGTGCTCGGGCAGGTGAAGGATTTCCCTGTGGGCTATTACGATGAAGCCGCCCAGAGAATCCTCAACCGCCGCTGCATGGAAGGGCGGCTGCCGGAAAAGGCCGGAGAGGCGGCAGTGAATCTCACGGCTCTGGAGCGGCTGCAGCCCGGGGCGCAGGTGGGAGACAGTCTGGTCGTCCCCTTCACGTCCAAGGGCAAAACCGAAACCAGACAATACCGCATCGTGGGCATTTTGCAGCCCCAGTTTGCAGATGACACCCGGGAGGAATTTCTGTCGGCCATTCCGGATTCCAGCCTTGCCATGCCGGAAATTCTGGTGTCATCCCAGGAGGGCGGCAGTGCGGTGAACCGGCATCTGGTGGTGATCTTTTCCGGGAAGAACGGCATGGAGGCCCTTTCCGCTGCCTTTCCCGAAAACAGCTGTCGGGGAGTCGGCTGGTTTGGAGACATCTACGAAACGGAGCCGTTTTACGGCTTCTGGACGCAGTTCCGGGAGAATATAAACATCAGCGCTTCCCTTCTGCTGGGCGGCGCCTGCCTGCTGGGCGGCAGCCTCATCGGCATTTTGGAGGCCACCGGCGGCCAGTTTGACCGGAAGCGGCAGCAATACGCCATATATCGCACCATCGGCGCGACAAGGCATCAGCTGCGCAGCATCAGCAGCCGGGAGGCCCTGGTGCTCTCCACCCTGCTCTCCCCTGCCGCGGTTGGCTGCGCCTTTCTTTTGGTATGGGGCATGTGCCGGTTTTTCCCGGACAGCCTGCATTTTGCGCCCAGGGTGCCCTGGATTCTGGGGGCTGCCCTTGGCAGCTTCCTGCTTGTCTGGCTGGCTGCCCGGCTGCCTGCGCTGTTTTCCCGCACCCAGGCGGCGGCATTCCAGGGGCCGGTGCTGGGGTTTCCCAAAATTCGCTCCAGGAAACGCTTCCATCTTGCTTCCTTGTGGAATGCCCGGCGGTTTCGCTTCCACCCCCTGGGGCAGCTGGGCTGCCTGCTGATGATCGTCATCCTGGATCTGGCTGTCTATGGCAGCGTTTCGGAGATTTTCTATCAGGTGCAGGTCATCCATTCCACCAAGGCATCCTATACGGACACACAAAGCATTGCTCTGGAACGGGAAAATTTCAATACCGGCTGTCCCCTGTTCACTGCGGAACGGGCCTACCATATCGAACCGGAGGTTTTGGAGGAGATCCAGGCTCTTCCGGGTGTTGTCGACGCAAAGGGCTGCTGGTATGCCGATGCCATCGGCCTTACCGACCACGTGGGCAGTTATTTTGAAAAGGCCGCTTTTGACAACACCCAGCTATACCGGGACGCAGCCGGGAAGCACCCCCGGGCCTACGCCTGGCATGAGGCGCTGAAAGCGGCTCTGGGAACGGAGAAATCAACCATGGAGCTGACGCTTCTGGTGCTCTCCGATTTATCCGGGCTGGAGGAGGGCACCACCGGCGGAAAAATCGACCTTGCCAAAATCGATGCCGGAGAGGAAGTCATTGTAAACGTCCCGGAATTCTATGCGAAATACCGGGAAGACGGCATCGGAAGCATCTCCTACACGCCGAAGGAAGGCTATGCCCCTGTGGAGAACGACCAGTTTGTGGCGGGGGAAGTTTTGCCCCTTGTGCAGCTGTGCCTGACGCAGCAGCAATCGCAGAATATCGATCTGACAACCTCAGCCCAGGCGCTGCCTTTTGATGCGGCGAGAGGTTTGCGTGCGGAGCCGAAAATCGGCGCAGTGGTGAATGCGGAGCGCTTCACAGGCTCCGGCTGCCAGGTGATCACAACGCCTCAGGGGCTGAAAAATATGGGTCTTGTTTGCGACAACACCCAATATATTCGCATCAATAACCGGGAGGATATCACCCAAACACAGTATGACGCACTCCGGGCCGCCCTGGAGCGCATTGCCGCCCGGGAGGATGACATTACTGTCCTGGATGACCGGGAAAGCCAGACCAGCCGGACCGGCAGCGGCATGCGCCGCATCCTCTTCTTCTGCGGCCTGAGCATTGCAATGCTGCTTTTAACGGTGCTCCTGCTCTGCGGCAGCATCCTTCGCCAGATACGCGCAGAAACGCGCACCCTTGGAACATTGCGGGCCGTGGGCTGCGACGAAAGGAGCCTGACCCAGCTCTTTTTCCGGCAGATCCCGGAAACCGCCGGGCTCGCCTGGCTGCTGGTGGTCGGGCTGCACCTTTTCAGCGCCTGGGACTATCTGCAATACAATTGGCGGGAAATCCGGCTCAACGCCGCCACGAGCATCTTTACCGCCCTCCTGCTCACCGGGCTATGCTATCTGGTGATCCGAAGGCAGGTCAAAAAAATGCTGGAAGGCAGCATTGTGGAGAGCATTCGGGAGGAATAAACGCAGGTTTAAAAATTGGGGCTGTTAGAAAAGTATGTCGCTGCGAACCAGTGACCGACGTCACTGGTGTGGCAGCCCCCCGGTTGGATGGAAACAGCTTGGTTTTACGGCCAAGATGTTTGAAAATCCGGGGGATTGCCACACCAGCGTGCGCGCTGGTTCGCAATGACAGAGCGTTTTCTAACAGCCCCAGCTTTTTCGCTCAATCGTTAGGAACAACCTTGACGATTCCGGCTTTCCACATAATCCAGGAAATCAGAATCAGGATGGGGATCATCACGATCATCAGAATCCCGGCAATGCCGGTGGTGGCAATGCCCATGACGGTCAGCACGGATACAAGGATCACGGGGATAATGGCAGGGAGCAGCTTATTCTTGACCTTGGTCTTGCCGCTGCCCTTGCCCAGCAGGCCAAGGCTCATGCAGCCGAACAGCGCAGGCAGCAGATAGTTGCTGGCGGTTTCGAAGGTCTCGTTCTCCAGAATTGGCTGAATGAAGGACAGCAGCAGCATGCCCAGCGCCAGGATGACAATGGTCACGCTGGAGGAAACAGCGGTGGCAATCAAGGCAATGGCATCGCCCTCTACCGTGCTCTGCTCCACCTTGGCAATCTTTTGTGCATTGATAATGCAGGGCATTTTCAGGTTCATCAGATTGCCGGAGGCAAAGGTCAGATAGCTGGAGGAACCCAGGATGGGGGTATAGCTGCCGATCTCTGCAATGCTCATGGGAGTCATAATGACCAGAATGGAAATCAGGCCCGGAAGACACATCTTAAAGCTGGGCATGCAGTCATAGACGGTGCAGATGATAAAGGGCATTACCACCATGTACACAGTGAAAACAATCATGAAGATACGGCCGGATTTATGGGCCCACTGGGTAAACGGATCAAGTGTTACAGGTGTTTTTTGTTTCGCCATTTTCTTTTCCTCCCTTACGCAAATACCTGCACCCAGAGAACGCTGGATGCCATTGCTACGATCATTGCGATTGCCATGGTGAAGTCATTGAGCACCGGGTGCTTCTTGGCAATGGTGCTGCAAATCACGGTCACAATCAGGCTGACCACCAGGGTCATGGTTGTGGGCAGGTCCGTGAATACCATAATGGGGATATATACGCAGAACATTGCCAGCATGAAGCACCCTGCCATGATCTGGCCAAACTCGCTCTTGCCGGTCTTGGCCTGCATGATTCCGGTGGAGTACTTCTTTGCAAACAGGGTCACCATGATTGGGCCGGTGCAAATGCCGATGGACATGACGATCATAATCGCACCGAAGACCGTTGCATCGGAGGTCAGCACATCGGACAGCTGCACACCCAGGCCGTTGGCAGCATAGGAAGCGGCCATCGCTTCATAGGACAGCGAGCCGATAACGGACAGCCGCCACCAGGGCAGCGCCGCCCCCAGAGAAACCGTCAGGGTGATAAATCCCAACAGAATGGCAAGGCTGGGGACAATGGAGGACACAACGGTGGATTTCACAACATTCTTGATGACATCGCTTCCAATGCCAAGCTCGGCACATCTTGCGGAGGCTTTCTTAACGCTCATAATTGCATATGCGATGATAATGCCCAGGCCCACAACGATCAGGGCGTACAACAGCGGGCTGTTCGCAACAACAGATCCCTTTACCATGGTGATTTCCTCTCTTTCTTTTCTTAACGTTTATTTGTGCTCTTCCAGCCAGCGGGTGGCAACATAAACATAGGAAGCTGTTCCCTCGTAGAGAACCTCATCGTTGAAGTTGGCCTTCGGATGGTGCTGGGGGTATGCATAGTTTTCCTTGTCGTCCCCCACGGTAGCCAGCATCAAAGCGCAGGCGGGAATCTCATTGCTGATAAAAGCGAAGTCCTCACTGCCGCCGCTGACCTTATTGCCGGGGGCAATCGCGGACATGGGCACAGCACCGTCCCCCAGGAGCTCCTTCATATACTTGGTAGTAGCTGCACCCACCTCCATATCGGAGATCATGGGCGGGCAATGCTTGACAAATTCCACATCCGCCTCGCATCGGTAGGCCTTGGCAATGGTCTTGGCGATTTCCGTCAGCCGATCCATCAGCATCTTTTCGACCTTGACATCGCCGGTGCGGATGGTGCCCTCCATCACTGCATTGTCTGCAATGACATTGGGTGCGCCGCCTGCATGGAACATGCCCGTGGTGACCACGCCAAAGGTTCCGGGCTCCAATTCCCTGCTGTGGAGCTCTGCAAGTCCCACTTGAATATGGGCCGCCGCGGTGATAGGGTCAATGGTCAAATGGGGCATTGCGCCGTGGCCGCCCTTGCCCTTGACGGTGATCTTGTATTGGTCACAGGAGGCCATGCCCCTGCCGCCGTCCAGAATGGCAACCATGCCCTTGGGGAAGGGCATTCCGGTCATGGAATGGATCATCAGTCCGGCGTCCACCTTCGGATTCTCCAGAACTCCGGCCGCCAGCATATCCTGTGCTCCCTCCAATGTTTCCTCGCCGGGCTGGAACATGAGCTTGACCGTGCCCTCAATTTCGTCCTCCATGCCCTTGAGCAGCTTTGCTGCGCCCAGCATCATAGCGGTATGGGTGTCATGGCCGCAGGCATGCATCCTGCCGGGATTCTGGGAACGGAATTCCACATTTGCCTGCTCTTCTACAGGCAGGGCATCCATATCGCCCCGAATCAGGAAGCACTTACCGGGCTTCTTTCCACCTGCCAGAACCACCAGACCGCTCTTGCCGCATTCCTGGGGCGCATAGCCCATTTCCTCAAGCTTTGCTTTGACAAAGGCCTTGGTATAGACCAAATCCATACCCAGCTCCGGGTGACGGTGCAGCTCCCGGCGATTTGCCTGAATCTCCGGCTGGATCGCCAGAGCCGCCTGCATGATTTTCTTTGCATCCATAGTTGAAACCTCCCATTGCTTTTAACACATTATTACTTTATCGTGTTAAAGAAAATGAATGAAATCAGTATAGCACTTCAATTTCGAAAGTCAATGCTTTCTTTTCTTTTTGTAGAATTCCACAGATATCTGTAGAGAATTTCAAACATATAACGACTGATTGACTACATTTTCGAGGACATTTGATTTTCGCTCAAATACACTGTGCAGTTTCTTTCGTCAAAAGTTGCATTTATTCAAGCGGCAGTTTTCCTTCTTCCTGCCGCATTTCCTCCGAGAATGCAAAAAGCGCAGCGGCTCCCCTGCCCTTTCAGGCCATCAGGAAACGCTGCGCTTCTGGTTTGGAATTGTGTTACACTCTTTGGAACTGACTGTTATAGAGGGTATTGTAGAACCCGCCCTTGGCCAGGAGCTCCTCATGGGTTCCCTGCTCAATGATCTTGCCGTCGCGCATAACGAGAATCAGAGAGGCATTGCGGATGGTGGACAGGCGGTGGGCCACCACGAAGCTGGTGCGGCCCTCCATGAGCTTGTCGAAGGCCTGCTGAATCAGCATCTCCGTGCGGGTATCGATGCTGGAAGTGGCCTCATCCAAAATCAGCATGGGCGGCAGGGTCAGCATAACCCGGGTGATGCACAGCAGCTGCTTCTGGCCCTGGCTGATGCTGTCCTCATAGAGGACGGTATCCAGGCCCTGGGGCAGACGGCGGATGAACTCCCAGCTGTGGGCCTCCTTGGCGGCCCGGATGATCTCCTCATCCGTTGCATCTGGCTTGCCGAAAGCGATGTTCTCCCGGACGGTGCCCTGCTTGATCCAGGTGTCCTGCAAGACCATGCCGTAGCCGGACCGCAGAGCATGGCGGGAAAGGGTTTTGATCTCCTTGCCGTCTACGGTGATCTCGCCCTTGTCCGTGTCGTAGAAGCGCATAAGCAGATTGATAAAGGTGGTCTTGCCGCAGCCCGTGGGGCCGACGATGGCAATCCGCATTCCGGGCTTTACATCCAGGTTGAAGTGCTCAATCAGCTTCCGGTTGGGGTCATAGCTGAAGGAAACATCCTCAATTCCCACATTGCCCCTGGGCGCTTCCAGGGTACCGGCAGCATCCTCGCTTTCCTCCGGCTCCTCCAGCAGGGCGAAGAGCCTTGCGGCGCAGGCCAGGGCGTTCTGCATCTCCGTGACCACGGAGCTGATGTCATTGAAGGGCTTCATATACTGATTGGCGTAGGACAGCAGCACCGTCAGGCCGCCTACGGTCAGGCTGCCAACGGGAATCAGGATCGCCCCCAGCAGGGCCACGCCTGCATAGATCAGGCTGTTGACAAACCGGGTGCAGGGATTGGTCAGGCTGCTGTAGAAGACCGCCTGGGCACTGTAGTCACGAAGCTCCCCGTTGATTTCGGCAAAGCGCCTGGAGGCCCGTTCCTCATAGCCATAGGCACGAACCACCTTCTGATTGCCGATGATCTCATCGATCAACGCCGTCTGCTTGCCTCTGGCCTCGCTCTGCTTGCGGAACATCCCATAGGAGTGGGAGGAAATGAACTTCGCCACCCAGAAGCTGACAGGGGTCAGGCAGATGACCAGCAGCGTAATCCAAAAGTTCTTGGAGAACATGAATACCAGCGTCACCACAATGGTGACAACGCCGGAAAAGAGCTGGGAAAAGCCCAGCAGCAGGCCATCGGACAGGATATCCGCATCGGCGATGATCCGGCTGACGATGTCGCCGGAGCTGTGCTTATCCAAATAGGACAGCGGCAAATGCTGGATATGCCGGATGGACTGGGCGCGGATATCCTGGACCACACGGTAGGTCATGCGGTTGTTGATGACGCTCATGACCCAGCCGGTCACTCCCGAGAGCACCGCCAGAATGACAACACGCTTCAGATAGAAGCCCACCATGGCAAAATCCACTTTTCCGGCCGCCACGATGTTGTCGATGGCGTCGCCGAACAGGATGGGGACATACAGCTGCAAAACCACGGTGACACCGGCCATGAGCACGCTGAGGATCAGCAGCACCCGGAATTTGGCAATGTGATCCCAGAGCTTTTTCAGGGTCTTTCCGTTCTCCGGATTGGTCTTTCTTTTCATCACACATTCCCCTCCTTCTTCTCCCGTTCCCCCGGGAACTGGGAATCAAAGATCTCCTGGTAGAGGCCGCAGCTTTCCAGAAGCTCCTCATGGGTGCCGACGCCCGCAAGGCTGCCGTTGTCCAGCACAAGGATCTGGTCCGCCTGCCGGATACAGGCAATGCGCTGGGACACCAGGAAGGTGGTGACGCCGCTGCCAAGGCCATGAATGGCGCTGCGCAGGGCGGCGTCCGTGGCAAAGTCCAGAGCGCTGGAGCTGTCGTCCAGAATCAGGATCTCCGGCTTCTTCACAAGCGCCCGGGCAATGGAAAGCCGCTGCTTCTGGCCGCCGGAGAGATTCCGTCCCCCCTGCTCCAGCCGGAAGTCCAGCTGCCCCTCTTTGCCCTCTACAATTTCCCGGGCCTGGGCAACCTCAAGAGCCTGCCACAGCTCCTCATCCGAGGCATTTTCATTGCCCCAGCGCAGATTGTCCCGAATGGTACCCTGGAACAGCACAGAGCGCTGCTGCACCACGGCGACCTTCCGGCACAGGGCCTGCTGGGTGTATTCCTTCACATCGCAGCCGTCCAGGCAAACCGTGCCGGAGGCTGCATCATAGAACCGGGGAATCAGGCTGATGAGGGTAGACTTGCCGCTGCCGGTGCCGCCGATGATGCCGACGGTCTGGCCCTTCCCGGCGCAAAAGCTGATGTCCGTCAGGCTGGGGGCGCCGGCATTGCGGTAGGTGAAGTTCACGCGGTCAAAGCGTACCGCCTCGTCGCCATTTTCCCGGGGCTGGGCATCCTTCTCGGGATAGGTCATGGAGGTTGGCTGCTCCAGAACACCGGCCACACGGCCGGCACAGGCCATGGATTTGGTCAGGGTGATGATCAGAGAGGCCAGCTTAATGAGCTCCACGGTGATCTGGAGCATATAGTTGTTCAGCGCCACCACATCGCCCTGGGCGATAGAGCCGATATTCACACGGAGGGCCGCCCGGTCGATGAGGACCACGGCAGCAAGGTTGATGAGCACATAGGTCAGAGGGTTCAGCAGGGCGGAAATTTTGCCCACAAACTCATTGAGCTTGGTCAGGGCCTGGCTGCTCTCGTCAAACTCCCTGACGGAATGGTCCTCCCGGCAGAAGGCGCGGATGACCCGCACGCCGGTGAGGTTCTCCCGGGTCAGGCAGGTCACCCGGTCCAGAGCGGACTGAGCCTTCCGGTACAGCGGGATGCTGCTCAGCATAATGGCAAAGACGGCCACAAACAGCACGGGAATGACCACCGCAAAGACCCATGCACAGGATACATCGATGGTGAAGGCCATGATCATAGCGCCGAAGACCACAAAGGGGCTGCGCAGCAGCAGCCGCAGGCCCATATTGACGCCGGTCTGGACCTGGTTGATATCGTCCGTCAGCCGGGTGATCATGGTATCGGCCCCCAGGGTATCCAGCTCCGTAAAGGAGAAGCCCTGGATATGGTCAAATACCGCCTGCCGCAGGTCCGCCGCAAAGCCGGTACTGGCCTTGGCCGCAAAGAACTGGGCCGTAATGCTGGCCGCAAGGCCCAGCAGAGCCATAAGGATCAGGATCAGGAAGCACCGGACCATATAGCCCCGGTCATTGCCCGCCACACCGATATTGATCATGCGGGCAACTACCAATGGGACCATCAGGTCAAACACGACTTCCAGCAGCTTGAACAGCGGGGCCAGGATGCTCTCCTTGGTGTACCGCTTCAGGTAACTTGCCAGTTTTTTCATATTTGTCGCTCCTATTGCATTTTCTTGATTGACAAGCACATTATAGCACGGTATGATTCATATGAATAATATTGTTTCTATGCCTGTGTAATATAAAAAATATATCATCGAGGGATATCCTATGGAAATACGTCAGCTGGAATACTTTCGGAAAATCGCCCAGACCGGCAGCATCAACGAGGCAGCCCGGCAGCTCAATATGTCCCAGCCGCCCCTGAGCTATCAGCTGAAGCTGCTGGAGGAGGAGCTGGATGTGGTCCTATTCGAGCGCAGCCGCCAGGGTGTCACCATGACGGAGGCCGGAAAGCTCCTGTACCAGCGCTCTGAGGAGCTGCTGCAATTTGCGGACTCCACCAAGCTGGAGGTCAGCCATATCGGCAAGCGTCAGGTTCTGCGCCTGGGCATGACCTCCACCACCGTAGGTCCCATTCTGCCAATAATTTCCGCCTTCGTGCAAAAGCACCCGGAGGTGACCTTTGAGGTCCACGACGGCTCCACCTACTCCCTGGCAGATCTGCTGCGGAACGGGATCATCGATGTTTCCGTAGTGCGCACCCCCTTGCAGCTGGACGATCTGGACTACCAGCTTTTCTGCGAGGAACCCATGATCGCGGTTTCCGGCCCCGGCGTCTCCGGCGGGGACCTTTCCCTGAAGGAGCTGACCGGCACCCCCCTCATCCTCTACCGGCGCTATGAGCACTTCCTTCTGGATGCCTTCCACGCCCAGGATCTGGAGCCCAGGGTGCTGTGCGTCTGCGACGACGCCCGGGACGCCATGCAGTGGGCAGAGCAGGGCCTTGCCACCGCCATTTTCCCAAGATCCATGGAAAATCTCTGCAAGGGACTGTGCATCCGGCCCATCCTGGAGAAATCCCTGAATACCAAAATTCTGCTGATCTGGCGCAGCGGCAAGCCCCCCAGAGCCATCGTCCGGGAGTTTTTGGAGATCTGCGCAGATAACTCCTGACCGCATTCGCCCAGGAATCCCGGAACAGAACAAACTGCCATTGCCCATCCGCGAAAGCCGCGCAGAGGCAATGGCAGTCTTTTTTATTTCGCTTTTATCCCTACCCCAACGATTGACAGAAAGCCTTTTTTATTTCTCGTCCCGCAGGTGCTGGATGGAGGCGAGGATGTTCATCTGAAGCTCAAAATTCTGACGGGCACGTTTTCTCTGGCTGTCCAAAATCATGCCCACAGCCAGCACCAGCAGCGCCGCAACCATAAAGAAGCCGGAAACCACCAGCGTGGGGATTCTGGGCACCAGCCCCGTGGCATTGTACTCCGCCAGCACCGGAATGAACAGGAGCACGGACACCAGGGCCAGGATCGCCGCAATGCAGGTGAAAAAGGGCATCGGCTTATAATCCTTTACCAGCGTGCCGATGGTCTTAAGGACCTTGAAGCCATCGGAGAAGGTATTCAGCTTGGATTCGCTGCCGGTGGGGCGGTCCCGATAGCCCACGGGGACGGAGGACAGGCACAGATTCTTATCCAGCGCATGAATGGTCATCTCCGTCTCGATCTCAAAGCCCTTGGAGAGGATGGGGAAGCTCTTGACGAAGGTCCGGCTAAAGGCGCGGTAGCCTGTCATGATGTCCGTCACATTGCCCCGGAAGAAACCGTTTACGAGCTTACGTACCAGCACATTGCCCGCATTGTGGAAGGGGCGCTTATTCTCCGTGAAATAGGTGGAGGACAGCCGGTCGCCAATGACCATATCCACGCCCTGATTCAGCACCTGATCCACCATCTCCCGGGCGTTCTCCGCCGGGTAGGTATCGTCGCCGTCGATCATCAGGTAGCAGTCCGCCTCAATGTCCCGGAACATGGTCCGGATCACGTTGCCCTTGCCCTGGCGGTGCTCGTAGCGGACGATGGCCCCCGCCCTCCGGGCGATCTCGTCGGTGCCGTCCTTGGAGTTGTTATCGTAAACATAAATGTCTGCCTCCGGCAGCGCCGCGCGATAATCGGCGACAACCTTGGCAATGGTCTGACTTTCATTGTAGCAGGGAATCAGAACTGCAATCTTTTTCATCGGCTTCCTCCAAATCCCCGGCCCGGGCCGGATGTGGTCTGATGAGATGATTATAGCATTCTTTCGGGAAAAAGTCCATTCCTTCTGCGCAGATCATCCATTTTCTTTCCCGCAAAGGCCATGCAAGCCCTTACCCAGGAAGCACATAAGGTGCAAATTCCGGCTAGACGGAATTTGGAAACAGTCCACCGGACTTCTGCATTTGATGGGTTCGAATCATTTTAGCGCTGCCGTACGTTAAAAGGCAGGAACCACTAAACAGTTCCTGCCTTGGTCCGAGTGACTGGATTCGATAACATTATGGTGCAAATTCCGTCTAGCCGGAATTTGGAAACAGTCCACAGGACTGTTTCATCCAATGGGTTCGAATCGGGAACCTATTTTACAAAACAAGAAAACGCAGGAGCTACTGACTCCTGCGTTTGGTCCGAGTGACTGGATTCGAGTACACTATGGAGCAAACACCGTCTAGCCGGTGTTTGGCAGAAGTCCACCGGACTTCTGCATTTGATGGGTTCGAATCATTTTAGCGCTGCCATACGTTAAAAGGCAGGAACCACCAACCAGTTCCTGCCTTGGTCCGAGTGACTGGATTCGAACCAGCGGCCTCTTGAACCCCATTCAAGCGCGATACCAAACTTCGCCACACCCGGATATTCACTTGCTGTTCCCTGACAGCTCAGATATATTAACATAGTTTTACGGAAATGTCAATCCCTTATTTTTCCTTTTTTCGTCTGCGGGGCGGTCAGGCCCCGCAGATATTCTTTTATCGAAAACTCTTGACCCAGTTCAGCAGAGAATCCCGGTAGACGTTTTCCGCCACCTCCCGGCGCATTCGATCCGTCAGCGGGCCATTTGCGGCAAGCTTGGCAAGAATGGCCCCCTGGAGCTCCTCCACTGTCATTTCTTCATAGGGCTTCTGCGCTGCGCATGGCTCCATGGCAGGCTTCTCTTCCTGGGGGACTTTCGGTTCCGGCTGGCAGAAGGTGATTTTTATGGGGGCCGGGACGGTCAGTTCTCTTCCCGCCTCCACCCAGATTTCCCCGGAATGGGGCGGCAGGGTCACCTGCCCATTTTCTGCCCGCAGACCCAGAAGCGCACCCCGGAAACCGGGCTCCATAGGCATTTCCCTGGCCTCATTGGCATTGTTCACAGTGACAACGGTCCGCTTCCCGTCCAGACTCCTGGCAAAGGCAAAGGTTTCATTGGTCAGCGTCAGCTCCTCATGGCCGCCATAGGAAAGCTCCGGCAGAGCCCCGCGCAGGCGGCCCAGGGACGCGATCAGCTTTGCCTGATCATTTCCCCGGAAATCCTCCAGGTGCAGCTCCGGCCGCAGATTCCGGTCCGACCAGCGTTCCTTTTTTCCTTCAATGCCGAATTCCGAGCCATAGTACACTGAGGGAATCCCCGGCAGGGTATACAGCAGCACATGGACCGGCAGGAAATTGGCCTTTGCGCTGAGCTTGGAGGCAATGCGGGCCACATCGTGATTGTCCACAAAGTTGTAGAGCTTCCAGCGGCCGGTTTCCCGGACCGTGTGGGCGATTTCAAAATAATTGTGGTCGTTGTGGCCGGAGTACAGTGCCTTGTGCAGGCGGTAGTTGGTGACGCAGTGGAGCATTCCCGGGGCAAGCCAGCGGCCATAGTCCCCGTGGATGACCTCGCCCAGGAGGAAAAAATCCCCCTTCCGGCTGTCCGCAAAGCTGCGCAGCGCCGCCATGAAGCCAAAGTCCAGCACATCCGCTGCATCCAGGCGAATGCCATCGATGTCGAATTCCGCGATCCAGAAGTCTACGGCGTCCAAAAGATGCTGCCGCACTTCGGGATTGCCCTGGTTCAGCTTCACCAGCAGGTCATAGCCGCCCCAGTTTTCATAGGAAAAGCCGTCGTGGAAGCTGTTGTCCCGGTCAAAGCGCACATTGCAGAACCAATCCCGATAGCGGGAATTCTCCCGGTTTTGCAGCAGATCCCGAAACGCGAAAAAGTCCCGGCCCACATGGTTGAAAACCCCGTCCAGGACCACATGAATGCCCTTTTCATGGCAAAATTTCACAAAGGCTTTCAGGTCTTCATTGGTACCCAGGCGGCTGTCCAGGGTAAAATAGTCCGTGGTCTCATAGCCATGGCCCACGGACTGAAACAGCGGGCCAATATACAGGGCATTGCAGCCCAGGTCCCGGATATGGTCCACCCAGGGCCAAAGGGTGCGCAGGCGAGACACCGGCGCGCTATAGTCGTTCTTTTCCGGGGCTCCGGTGAGGCCCAGGGGATAAATATGGTAAAAAACAGCTTCCTCATACCAGGTCATTATGCTTCATCTCCCAAGGTGTGCAGCAGCGGCTCATATTTCAGGCCGTAGCTGCGATTGTCCGTTTCATAGGTCAGCTTTACCGCTTTCGCCGCAAACTCTGCGGCCATGCAGGCCGCATCCCAAAGGACTGCTCCCTGCAAAAGCTTTCCGGTAAGCACGGCGGCGAACAGGTCCCCTGTGCCAAAATACCGCCCCGGAACTCTGGGCTGCCGGTACTCCCGGAAGGTCTTTCCCTCTTTGACCAGGAAGCCGGTTTCCTCCGGCGTGGAAACGCAGCCGGTCAGAATGACATTTTCCTGGGGAAGCGCTTCCAGCAGCTCCTCTGCCGAGGAATCCTCCGGCAGGCCGGTCAGGAAAGCGGCCTCCGTTCGATTGGGCAGCAGCACATCCGCCCGGACGCAGAGCTTTTTCATCTCCGCCCCATAGGCTTCATCCAGGCCGGAATAAAATTTTCCGCCGTCTGCCATAGCCGGGTCGACAACGCAGAGCCCGCCGGGGGTGAGCAAGTCATCTATCAATGCCAGGACAGGAGCAACATCTCCCGTCGCCCCCAGGTAGCCTGTCAAAATCGCATCAAACCGGATGCCCTCCCGCCTCCAATGGTCGGCGATGGGGGCAATGCTGTCTGTCAGTTGGCGCACATAGGGCTTTTCAAAGGCCGTATGGGTGGACAGCAGCGCCGTAGGCAGCAGGCAGGTCTCGCAGCCAAAGGCGGAAAGGGTCGTCAGTGCCACGCTGCCGGAGCACTGGCCCAGACAGGACAGATCCTGAACCGTTAAAACCCGTTTGTATTCCATGGCTCAATCGGCTACGTCGATATCCAGCCCCAGCTCTCTCGGCAGGAACCGGGGGCAGACATTCTCCGTGGTGACAATGACGGAAGCCGCCAGGTGGGTACCGATCTCGCAGGCCTCCCGCAGGCTCTTTCCGTAGGTCAGGCCCACGGCCAGACCGGCGCAGAAGGAGTCCCCGGCGCCGGTGGTGTCCTTCACCTCCACGGCTCTGGCAGGGCAAACGCCCTTGTCCCCGTCCATATCGGCATAAACAGCCCCCTGGGCGCCCACGGTAACCACCAGCTTGGGGATTCTGGCCTGGATGACCTTTTCGGAGATCACATCTGCCAGCTCCTCCGGCGTCAGCCCGGAGAAATCCGTGCAGAACAGCAGCCCCGCCTCCTGGCTGTTGCACACGAAGGCGGAAAGCTCCTTCAGGAAGTCCCGGCGCTCCAGGCCGATGCTCATATTGGCAACCACGCCGAACACAGGTTTCCCATACTTTTTGGCAAGGGCCAGGGTCTTCTTGACAATGGCCTTGTCCATATCCACCTCGATGACGATGCTGTCTGCCTGGGAGAAAATTTCGTCTCCGTTTTTCTCCAGAATATCCAGAATGGGCATCAGGTTGGGGCGCTTGGAGATGGAAGCCACCACATCGCCCTCGTTGTCAAACACGGCCAGCCAGGTGCCCATGCCGTCCGGGACCTGGCGGATATAGCGGGTGTCCACCTTGTGGTTTTGCAGCTTGCGGATCACATCCAGGCCCGTGCCGGTATCGTCCACCAGGCTCAGAAAAGTGGGCCGCAGCTCACAGTTGGCAATGTCCTCCGTCACGTTCCGGGACACGCCGCCGTAAATCTGCTCCACCCGCCCGGCGTTGCGCCCGGCAGGAATATAATTGCCGTCGGGATATCCCTTGATATCCACGAACACGGCACCCATGATCACAATTCCCATAATCCTCTTCCTCTCTTATTTTTATCCATTATACATTTTTTTCGGCAATTTGCAATGCCGGTTTATCCGGAAACGGCTTAAGGATACCTTAACTTCAAAACATATGGACAATCCCGCAAAAATGTGGTATATTATAGGAGCTTCTATGCAATCTAAACCCAAAATTGGGCAAGCTTTCACCATACGAGGAGGAAATCATATGGTTTATGTATTATTGGGCACCGGCTTTGAAGAAGTTGAGGCCATTACCCCTGTGGACCTTCTGCGGCGGGCAGGGATCGAAGTAAAAACCGTGGGCATCACCGGCAAGACCGTATACGGCAGCCACAATATTGGCATCGAAGCCGACATTCTGCCGGAGGAAATCGATTTTGATGCCCTGGATATGATCGTACTGCCCGGCGGCTTGGGCGGCGTTGCCAGTGCCCGGGCCAGTCAGGCCGCCCTGGATGCCCTGAAGTGGGCCTGGGACAACGGCCGGTTCGTTGCCGCCATCTGCGCCGGCCCTACCGTCCTGGCAGACCTGGGCATCACCGACGGCCGGAATGCCACCTGCTATCCCGGCTGCGAGAATCAGATGGGCAATGCACACATGGCCGCAGATGCCGCCGTCATCCGTGACGGCCGTCTGATCACCGGCACCAGCGCAGGCTGCGCCATTCCCTTCGCACTGGCCCTGATCGAAGCCCTGAAGGGCGAGCAGGAGGCCCGGCGCGTTGCCAGCCAGATCGTGATTCGAGCCTAAAGGAGACCACCATGCAAGAAAATCCCAACGAGAGACCCAAGCCCCGTTTCCTGGCGAAGGACGATGGCAAAAACCGCCCCGCAGGCACATACCGGGGCCGTTTTCTCAACCGGCAGACGCCGGAGGACGACGCCCCGCCTTCTCAGGAGGCAGACATTTTCGACGAAGCAGCCCTTCCGGAACAAGGTGCCGATATTCCCTCCGAAACTTCTGAACCGGCACAGGATGCGGCCGCTCCGGAAACGTTTTTTGACCCGGAGAATGCCGGTGATACACAGGGCGACGGGCTGCCCTTTTCCGAGAACCCGGAAGTTACGGACGCAGCCGATTTAGAAGAACCCATTGATCCGGAATTCACGCTCCCTTACGAGGAGGAGGCTTCCGGCGAATACGCCGAGGACACCCTGCCTTCCGACGCTCCCCTGAGCGAGGACGACGCGGAATTCCAGGAGCTTTTCAACGCAGAGCCCCCGCAGGAGGATGATATCCCCGTCCGGGAACATCCCGCTCCCAAGGGCCGCCCCAAGCGCCGGGGCGGCGAGGGCTTTCTGGGCATTCCCAATATTCTGGTCACCGTTGTGTGGATCGCCATTACGGTGGCCATCGGCGTGACCCTGGGCCGGATGGCCTGGGTCTGCGCGGCAGACGTTCTGGCCTTTGGCCGGGAGGACACCAAGGTCACCATCACCATCTCCTCTACCGATGACATGGATGCCATTGCCCAGAAGCTGAAAAATGCGGGGCTCATCCGTTACCCCGGCCTTTTCAAGCTCTATGCCAGCTTTGCAGTGGACGAAGGCGAGATCCAGCCCGGCATCTGGGACCTGAATACCCTCTATGACTATCACGCATTGGTCAACATGATGTCCCCCAGCTCCAAGCGCAGCGTGGTCACCATCATGATCCCCGAGGGCTCCAGCTGCCGCCAGATCTTCCAGCTGCTGCAGGAGAAGCGGGTTTGCACCGTGGAAGCCCTGGAGAATTACGCCGCATCCGGCGAACTGGGCGACTATTGGTTCCTGGAGGGCATTACCCGGGGCGACAAATACTGCCTGGAGGGCTACCTCTTCCCCGACACCTACGAGTTCTATACCAACGACACCGCCGAAAATGTGCTGAACAAAATGCTTGGAAACTTCGATTCCCGTGTTGACGAGAGCATTCGCGGCCAATTGGACAGCCTGAACGGCTACCTGGTGCAGCTCATGACTGCCGACGGAAGAAGCGAAGAATATATTTCCAGCCACCTCTTCTCCATGGCCGATGTGATCACCGTGGCCTCTCTGATCGAGAAGGAATCCGCCAGTGCCGAAGAGAGCTATACCATTGCCTCCGTCATCTACAACCGTCTGTTCGCCTGGGGCTCCACCCCTGCCTATCTGAACATCGACGCGGCCGTGATCTATGGCCTGGACGGCAAAACCGATCTGACACAGGAGGACCTGCAAACCGACACCGCCTACAACACCTATCTGCACACCGGCCTGACCCCGGGACCGATCACAAACCCCGGCCTGAACAGCATCAAGGCTGCCCTGGCTCCCCAGAACACCAATTACTACTATTATATCCTAGACCCCGCCGCAGGCACCCACCACTTCTCCTCTACGCTGGAAGAGCACGAGGCATTCCGGGAGGCCATTCGAGGATAATATGAGAAAGCTTGAATTGCTGTCCCCCGCCGGGGACATGGAACAACTGAATATGTCCGTGCTGTATGGCGCGGATGCGGTATATCTGGCCGGAACCAGCTTCGGCATGCGGTCCTTCGCGGGAAACTTCTCCCCGGAGGCGCTGCCAAAGGCCGTGGCCTTCGCTCACAGCCATGGGGTCAAGGTCCATGTGACCGTGAACACCATGCCCCGAAATGACGAGGTCGCCCGGCTGCCCGAATATCTGGAACAGCTGGACGACGCCGGCGTGGATGCGCTGATCATCGCCGACCTGGGGGCCTTTACCCTGGCCGGGAAGTACGCCCCCCACTGCCAGCGCCATGTATCCACCCAACAGTCCATTGCCAACTACGCCTGCGCCCAGAGCTGGTTTGACCTGGGCGCAAGCCGGGTGGTCCTGGCCCGGGAGCTGAGCCTGGAGGAGATCCGTGTTATCCGGCAGAAGGTTGACCCCAAGCTGGAGATCGAGACCTTCGGCCACGGGGCCATGTGCGTCAGCTACTCCGGCCGCTGCCTGCTGAGCAACTACATGACGGGCCGGGACTCCAACCGGGGGGCCTGTGCCCAGCCCTGCCGCTACCAATATGCCCTGATGGAGGAGAAGCGCCCCGGGGAATATTTCCCCGTCTACGAGGACGAAAAGGGCACCTACATCCTCAACTCCAAGGATATGTGCATGATCGACCACCTGGGCGAGCTGATGGACGCCGGAGTGGACTGCATCAAGCTGGAGGGCCGGGCAAAATCCGCCTACTATGCCGCCATCGTCACCGGGGCCTACCGGCACTGCATTGACGCTGCGGCCGCAGGCACAGTGCCTGACCCCGTATGGCGGGATGAGGTGGACCACATCTCCCACCGGGTCTATTCCACGGGCTTCTACTACGGTCAGCCCGGGCAATATACGGAAACCTCCCGCTACATCCGCCAGTGGCAGATCGTTGCCATGGTGGAAGCCTGTGACGAAAACGGCCTGGCGCGGTGCTCTCTGCGCAATAAGTTCTCTCAGGGCGATGCGCTGGAATGCGTTGGTCCGGACTGTAAGCCCTTCCCCTTCCCCGCCGGGGCCATGACCGATCTGGAGGGCGCCCCTCTGGAGGAGCCCCGAACCCCGCAGATGGGCTTTTTCATGCAGCTGCCCCAGCCTGTGCCCCCCTACTCCATACTCCGCAGAGCGGTGGATCTCTCCGCAAAATAACACCGTAACATAATTTGCCCCATGCCGGGTCTGGCATGGGGCATAATTTCTGTGCTGCTTTTCTTTGGCAAATAACCCTAACTTTACATTTCAACTCTGCGACGCTTCTCAATTTCGTTTCTCTTTTTTCCCAAAACGCATTGAAAAATCAGCGTTATTGAGGTAAAATAGAAAAGAGAGACATTTGAACCCATGTCTGACGGAGCTAATACTATTTTGCGTACAAATTTAAGTGTGTCGCGTGGATTTCCGTGCCAGGATTATTCTGTTGCTTATACACTTGCTTCATCAAAGGGCAGGCCGTCTCGGGTCGGGAGGAGAAGGATCGTATGAAGAAGAAACGACTGTACAGGGGTTTTGCCCTGCTTGCTGCCATGGCGCTGGGTGTATCCCTGCTGAGCGGCTGCGCCGGAAGAAGCACCGAATCGCTGCAGAAGCGGGAGGATGCCGAGACCATTCAGGTATACCTGTGGACGGCCAAGCTGTACGAGAAGTACGCCCCCTATGTGCAGGCACAGCTGCCGGATGTAAACATTGAGTTTATCGTAGGCAACAATGATTTGGACTTTTATAAGTTTTTGCAGCAAAACGGCGGCTTACCGGACATTATTACCTGCTGCCGTTTCTCCCTGCACGATGCTGCCCCCTTAAAGGACAGCCTGATGAATCTTGCCACCACCAACGAAGCAGGTGCCATCTACAATATCTATCTCAACAGCTTCAAAAATAAGGATGGCAGCATAAACTGGCTGCCCGTATGCCCCGATGCCCACGGCTTTGTGGTCAACCGCGACCTTTTTGCGCAGTATGATATTCCACTGCCCAATGATTACGCCAGCTTTGTCGCAGCTTGCAAAGCCTTTGAGGAAGTGGGTATCCGCGGCTATACCGCCGATTATCTGTACGACTACACCTGCATGGAAACGCTGCAGGGGCTTTCTTCCGCCGAGCTTATGACCACGGACGGGCGCAAATGGCGCACCGCCTACAGCGACCCCGCCAACAACAACCGTGTCGGGCTGGACAACACCGTGTGGCCGGGCGGCTTCGAGCGTATGGAGCAGTTCATTCAGGACACAGGTCTTACGGCGGCGGATCTGGAGCTGAATTACGATGCCGTGGTCGAGATGTTCGGCAACGGGCAGCTTGCCATGTACTTTGGCAGCTCTGCCGGCGTAAAGAAGTTCCAAGAGCAGGGCATCGACGCAACCTTTTTGCCGTTCTTCTGCCCAAACGGCGAAAAGTGGCTGATGACCACGCCCTACTTCCAGGTGGCGTTGAACCGCGATTTGGAGCAGGACGCTGCGCGGCGCAAAAAGGCAATGCAGGTTTTGCACGTTATGCTGTCGGAGGATGCACAGGAACATATCCTCGCAGAAGGGCAGGACCTGCTCAGCTACAGCCAAAACGTCAGCTACCACCTGACCGACACCATGACGGACGTGCGCTCGGTGGTGGAAGAAAACCATATGTATATCCGCATCGCCTCCAACGATTTCTTTGCCATCTCGCAGGATGTGGTTTCCAAGATGATCACGGGCGAATATGATGCCGCGCAAGCCTACCGTATGTTCAATGACCGTCTTTTGGCAGAGGAAACGCCCGACACAGACGATATTGTGCTGAGCAGCGAAAACGCCTATTCCAACGTGTTCCACAAAAACGGCGGCAATGCATCCTTCTCGGTTATGGCAAACACGCTGCGTGGCCTTTACGGCACCGATGTGCTGGTGGCAGCCGCCAACAGCTTTACCGGCAGTGTGCTACGGGCTGACTATACGCAAACAACGGCGCGGGCTATGATCATGCCCAACGGGCTTTTGTCGTACCAACGCACCATGACGGGCGCCGAGTTGAAAGACACCCTGCGCACCTTTGTGGAAGGCTGTGAGGGCGGCTTTACTCCGTTCAACCGCGGCTCTCTGCCGGTGGTCAGCGGCATTGCCGTGCAGGTAGAAGAGAACGGCGGCAGCTACAAGCTGACCGGCGTTACCCGCAACGGGCAGCCCCTGCAGGACGATGATACCGTTACCGTGACCTGCCTGGCGACCGAAAATCAGATGACGCCGCTGCTGCAGGACGAAACCCGCGCGTTTGAGCGCGGGGCGGATACGGTCAAAAACCTCTGGAGCAAGGCACTTTCCGACGGCAGCGTGGTGCTTGCCGCACCGGAAAGCTATATTACGTTGGGGTAAGCGGTATGGATGTAAAAAAGCGTAAAACCAAAAGTGAATGGGGCTTGCCACGCAAAAGTCTGACCGCTGCAGCCGTTTTGCTGACGATAGCGTGTTTTGCCTGCCTTAGCGTACGGTACCTTTCGTTTGTGTCCAGAATCGTCTATGAAGAAAGTACCTCGCATTTAGAAGAAGTTCTGCATAAATCCAACAGCATGCTGAGCGAGATCGCCAACAAAAACATCTCCTATCTGCATCTGTGGAACGGCTTTCTGGACAGTAACCCCGATGATGACGGGATTCAAGCGTATCTGGAATCCGCAAAGCAGGAGCTCGGCTTTGCCGAATTCTACTTTCTTTCTTACGACGGCAACTACATGACACCCCGCGGGAAAACGGGCTATCTTGGTTTGCAGAGCAACCTCGACGAGAAGCTTGCCAATCGGAACGACGTTGTGATGAATGCAGTCTTGCCCGGACAAGACCCGATGCTGGTGTTTATCTGCCCCGAAACAAAGGGTGTCTACCGCGGCTTTGCCTACGATGCGATTGCCATCAGCCGCTACAATGACGTTGTGATGAAAACCGTGGACGATTCGGCCTTCGGCGGAGCTGCCAGCACCTATGTCATCTATCCGAACGGGCAGGTCGTGATTGAAAATATCGCAGAGGGCGAGGAATCCGTCTATAACCTGCTTGCGGTACTGCGTGAGTATTCCGACCTTACCCAGGCGCATATACAAGACCTTGCCAATGATTTTGAAAAAGGTGCCGGCGGAAACTGTGAGATAACGCTGGGCGGCACAAGATACTATCTGGTGTACGAAAGCACAGGCATCCAGAGATGGATCTTGGTAGGGCTTGTCCCCGTGGATGTCGTCAATGCCAATATGAATCAGCTTTGGCTGAGCACGGTACAAATTATAGCGGGCATTGCAAGCGGTCTCGCGCTCGTGGTCATTTTGCTGATTATTAACAGAGGTCATGTCAAGCTGCGCCGCAAGAATACCGAAATTCTGTACCGAGAAGAACTGTTTCGGAAGCTGTCCGAGAACGTGGACGATGTTTTCCTGATGCTGGATGCAAAAACCTACAAGGCAGATTATATCAGCCCGAACATGGAACGGCTGCTGGGTCTGACGCAGGAGCGTATGTGCGAAAATATCGGTACGCTGGCCATGCTGAACCCGAAGGATACCTCCGAACCTGCCAAAAACGATCTGGCAGGGCTTGCCGGCGGTGAACAGCGAGAATGGGATACGGAATTGATCCATCAGCAAACGGGAGAACGGCGCTGGTTCCATGTGGTTGCCATGGGCAGTGAGGTTGAGGAACAAACCAAGTACATTCTGGTTTTGTCTGACCGCACCGCCGACAAGCAGGTGAACCAGGCACTTTCGGATGCCGTTGCCGCCGCCGAAAACGCCAACCGTGCCAAGAGCACCTTCCTTTCCAGTATGTCCCACGATATCCGCACCCCCATGAATGCCATCATCGGCTTTACCACGCTGGCGGTCAGCCGCCTGGACGACAAGAAGTGCGTGAAGGACTACCTTGCCAAGATCCTTGCCGCCGGCAATCACCTGCTTTCGCTCATCAATGACATCTTGGATATGAGCCGCATCGAAAGCGGAAAAATTCAACTGGACGAAACCGAGGTCAATCTGTCCGATGTGCTGCACGAGATAAAAACCATCGTCAGCGGGCAGATTTACGCAAAACAGCTGGAATTGTATATGGACGCAATGGATGTTACCGACGAGGACGTCTATTGCGACAAGACCCGGCTGAATCAGGTCTTGATGAACCTTTTGTCCAATGCCATCAAGTTCACCCCTGCAGGCGGCACCGTGTCGGTGCGGGTGCGCCAGCTTGCCGGCAAGGTCGGCGGCTGCGGGCAGTATGAGTTCCGCGTCAAGGACAGCGGCATCGGTATGAACCCGGAATTTGCCAAAAAGATTTTTGAACCCTTTGAGCGTGAGCACACCTCCACGGTAAGCGGAATACAGGGTACCGGGCTGGGTATGGCCATTACCAAAAACATCGTAGATATGATGGGCGGCACCATTGAGGTGCAGTCTGTGCCGGAAAAAGGATCGGAATTTATCGTCCGTGTGCCGCTGCGCACGCAGGCAGAACCCTGCAAGGAGGTAAAAATTGCCGGGCTGGAAGGTCTGAAGGCGCTGGTGGTGGATGATGATTTCAACACCTGCGACGGCGTGACCAAGATGCTGGTCAAGATGGGTATGCGCGCCGAGTGGACGCTTTCCGGCAGGGAGGCTGTGCTGCAAGCAAGACAGTCCCTTGAGATGGGCGATGCCTTCAAAGCCTATTTGATCGGCTGGCGTCTGCCGGATATGAACGGCATTGAGCTCACCCGCAAGATTCGCGCCCTGCACGATGATACGCCCATTATTATCCTGACCGCCTATGACTGGTCCGACATTGAGGTGGAGGCAAAGGCGGCCGGTGTCACGGCGTTCTGCGCCAAGCCGATGTTTATGTCGGACTTGCGTAACGCGCTGATGACCGCCGTCGGGCAGAAACAGGCGCAGGAGGAGCAGTGCGTGCTGCCCGAAAAAGCGACCGACTTCAAGGGCAAGCATATCCTGCTTGCCGAGGATAACGAGCTGAACCGCGAGATTGCCGTTGAGATCCTGAACGGCTATGGCTTTGAGGTCGATACTGCCGAAAACGGCGACATCGCCGTGGAAAAGGTCAGCACCGCAGCGCCCGGGCAGTACGATTTGGTACTGATGGATGTGCAGATGCCCATTATGGACGGCTACACCGCCACCCGCCGCATCCGCGAACTGGAAAACCCTGCCTTGGCAGGCATCCCCATTCTTGCCATGACGGCGAACGCCTTTGATGAGGATCGCCGCAGCGCCCTGGAAAGCGGCATGAACGGTTTCCTGTCCAAGCCCATTGTGATTGCCGACCTTGTGCAGGAGATACGCAAGATCCTGTAACGAATAAACCTTTAAAATTTGCGCCCGAAATTGACGCAATATAACAGCAATACGGGCGTTTCAAATCACCGCAAAAGGGTATGATTTAACAAATACCCCTATTTTTCAACGAATACCCATTCGTTTAACGATTACTTCGGCACAAAACACCGTAAAATCATTAAAACGCAGAAAAACCGCTGTGGAAATGCTCCGCAGCGGTTGCTGTTTATGTGCCCGAAACGGCAAAAGCCTTGATTTCATGCGGTTTTTGGGCATAGAAAAAGGAGAAGGAGGGATTTGGTACACTAAGGTGTGAATGCCGACTAAGCGGCATTCAGCAAGTGTCCACCGGACACTTGCATTTGATTGTTCAAATCCCTTCTTCGTACTCCCGCCAAAAAGAAAACCCCATCCGCTAGGATGGGGTTCTTTTTGGCGGAGAAGGAGGGATTTGAACCCTCGATACCCTTTTGGGGTATACACGATTTCCAATCGTGCGCGCTCGGCCAGCTACGCGACTTCTCCATAAGCTGCTCGGTTTGTGCTGCCAACTGACAGCTTGGGTATTATACTATAAAAGAAAAGATTTGTCAATTCTTTTTTTGAGAGATTCCCGTCTCGGCTGACAGGAGCCAGCGCACCCGTAGGGGAAGCTTTTTGGCTCCCCTGCAAGGGGAGCTGTCAGCGCAGCTGACTGAGGGGTTCCGGCTTGGCCCGCAGGACAAGCCTCGCCGGAGGGGAAGCTTTTGGGCAGAGGCATTCTTTTTGGCTACCTTTTTGCTTTCCTTAGCTTTCTTTTTGAACCCTATGGATTTTTCCCACGAACCGTGCTATACTTTCCTCATATTTTGGAAAGGCGCATACCCCATATGAACCATTTTGAGAAATTTATCGGGCGATACCGGAATCTGAACCGGGAAATTTACGTCCTCTTCTGGGGGCGGATCGTCACCAGCATGGGCTCGCTCATCTGGCCGCTGTTGACCCTGATCCTGAAAAACAAGCTGGGCTACGATGCCACAACCATTGCCCTGATCACCATGGTCATGAGCATTCTCCAGTTCCCCATGCTGCTTCTTGGCGGCAAACTGGCAGACAGCCGGAACCGGAAGCATATCATCGTCTCCTGCGACCTTGTTACCGTCGGGTGCTGTATCCTTGCGGGGCTCATCCCTCTGTCCAATATCAGCATTGCCCTGTACTACATCGCCAGTGTGTTTGCAACCATTGAGGGCCCCTCCTACGACGCTCTGGTTGCGGACCTGAGCGACAGCGACAGCCGGGAAAAGGCCTACAGCCTGCAATACCTGGGCATGAATCTGGGCCTGGTGCTGGCACCTACCCTGGGCGGATTGCTTTTTGAGAACTACCTGTGGCTGGCGTTCCTCATCACCGCCGGTGCAACCCTCTCCTCCACCCTGCTGATCATCATCTTCATCAAGCGGCTCAGCGTGGAAAAGGCCCACATAAGCCAGTACGAGCAGGACCGGCAGGAGGTCAGCCTGATCAGCATTCTGCGGGAGCGGAAAAGCGTGGTGCTCTATGCGCTGGTGGGGGGCTTTGGCAGCTTTGTATACGCCCAGTTCAACTATCTGCTGCCGCTGAATATGGAATCTCTGTACGGGGCCAAGGGCGCGGAGATTTTCGGCCTGCTGACCAGCGTCAATGCCCTAGTGGTCATCCTGGCCACGCCGCTGGTGACCACCTTCCTCGGAAAAATCCGGGATGTGAAAAAGCTCCTCATCGGTCAAACCCTGATCGTGCTGGGACTGTACAGCTATCGCTATGTGCAGCTGCAAATGGCGCTGTATTTTCTGCTGATGGTCATCTTCACCATCGGCGAGGTCTTCAAGACCCTGGGGGAACAGCCCTATATGACCCGGCGCATTCCGGCCACCCATTGGGGGCGGGTGAATTCCTTCGTCTCCATCGTCAGCAGTGCCTTTTCCAGCGTTGGCAACCTGTTCCTGGGCCGCCTGCTGGACAGCCGGGGCTATTCCGCCGCCTGGCTGGCCGTGGGCCTTGCGGGAATTGGGCTGATCATCCTTGCCTATCTTCTCAGCGAAACGGACAAAAAGGCGTTTCCGCTGCTGTATGCCGAAAAATAAAGGACCGTTTTCCATGAAAAAATGCCTCTGCCCAATAGACGGGTGTCCGTAAAACAGTTAATCCTCCGTATGGCTTAGACCATGCGGAGGATTTGTTTATGTCTAATCTTCAAACTTGCTGGCGGCAAACGGTTTGTCAAAACCGTTTGCGGACGGCAAGTCCACAAGGGATAGCCGCTTTAGCGTCGCAAGGGAGTGTAGCTCCATTGACGGAACAAAGTGACGCAACCTTCTCGGTCGGGCAGTTTTCTTCTGCTGACAGAGAATGAAGCTCCGCAGAACGCACATACTCCCGATAGGAGAGTATAGAAGTGCGCCCTTTCGTTCCTAAAGGGATTTTATCAGTTCGCCAAACTGAAATTTATTTTTTCCTTGTGGTTATACGAAGTAACAAGCATCCTATCAAAAATCCAACGAGAGTCCCACAAGTATTCATAATCACATCATCTAACTGTGCAAACCTTCCAATAAATGTTTGCAAAAATTCTATACCAATCGAAAATACTGCTCCAAGTATAACGCCATTCCACCAATGCTTGTGGATATTCTTAAAAATAAATACTGGCAAAAATCCATATGGAACGAATAGACATATATTCAAAATAGTTGCCGCATTAAATCCATCCTCAAATAATTTAAAACTAATATAACTATCAAGTGGTGAGGATATTCCAAAACTACCACCAATAATTCCTGTAATTTTTAATATTGATACAACTATTAGAATCCATAAGAATTGACATAACCAATTTAAAATCTTAACTTCAATTTTCTTCTTCTGGATAAATTCAATACCCACTTCGATAATCATAACACCTGCAAAAATAATAAGTGCCATTGGAAGTAATCTCACTAATATCCATATTCCAGTCCATATTTCCATTGTAATATAACTCACTATCATTCCTCCATAAATTCCGATTTGTTGCTCAATTTCATATTCAAATTATACCATAAAACTTGTGAACAATTCTACCGCAACTTTGGAATATATGAGAAAAGCCCGAACAGTTTTCTGCCTGGACTTTCTCACTCAATCATAAATCAATTCCGCTTTCACAATCTCCTCTGCCTGTGCCTTGCAAGCGTTCATCTGCCGCACCCATTCC
>ENA-ORCP01000139-ORCP01000139.1-human-gut-metagenome-genome-assembly--contig:-NODE-139-length-57788-cov-11.548318_pt1 | contig 57788 bp, 47 predicted proteins | sample MGYA00242990_ERZ507991 | MGnify/ENA primary metagenome ERZ507991 (study PRJEB26167, sample SAMN06115496) | human gut metagenome | host: Homo sapiens | place: China:Henan | collected 2015-05-07... | reverse complement strand
TATCGATTATTTCGGTAATGTGCGGGCGGTCAGGGCGGCGGGCCAGAAAAACACGGTCCTCCGCCGTCAGCGAGGTGCAGCGCTGTAAAAGCGCATTTTCCTCTGCGGAAAGCTCGGCCAGTTCGGCCGCATGGGCGGTCGTGTTCGCCATTTCGGCGTCATCGGCACGACTGCACAGCGCGTCGATCTGCGCGTCCAGCGGTTCCAATAGCTGCAAAACTTCCTTGATCATCTGCGCTTCCTCCCCTGTGTGTGGAGCTGCAAGATCCGTGTTAAAACCTCTTTTAACTCGGTGCGCGGCACGACCTGATCCACAAAGCCGTGTTCCAGCTGGAACTCGCTGCGTTGGAACCCGTCGGGCAGTTTTTCCCCGATGGTCTGTTCAATGACACGCGGCCCGGCAAAGCCGATGAGTGCCCCCGGTTCGGCGAGCGTAATATCACCCAGACTGGCAAAGCTTGCCGTAACTCCACCTGTGGTGGGGTGAGTCAGCACGCTGATGTACAACCCGCCGCTGCGGTTGAACCGTTCCAGCGCAGCGCTGGTTTTGGCCATCTGCATCAGGCTGAAAATGCCCTCCTGCATCCGTGCGCCGCCGCTGGCAGAAAAAATGATGAGCGGCAGGTGCTTGTCGGCAGCGTACTCGATCGCACGTGTGATTTTCTCACCAACAGCGGTGCTCATGCTGCCCATAAAAAAGCGGCTGTCCAACACAGCGACCACCGCCTGCACGCCGCCGATCTTGCCGGTTGCTGTAACGGCGGCTTCTTTCAGGCCGGTCTTGACCGAAGCAGCGGCCAGCTTTTCCGGATAATCAGGAAAATGCAGCACATCGTTGGGCGCAATATCCGGGTTCAGTTCTTTAAAGGTTCCGTGATCCAAAACCGTACTAAACCGATAATAGGCCCCGATGGGCAGATGCACCCCGCAGTTGGGGCAAACATACAGGCTTTTGGTCCAAACCTGACGGGTGGCGCGGCGGCCGCATTTTTTGCAGGCGACAAATTGCGGCGGCACCCAGTTGGGCGCAGCCGTACCGGCATCGCGGCGGGCTTTCATCTGAAAGCTGCGCTCCTGCGGGCTGGTCGGGAACAGCTTTTCAATGGCACTCATTCCGCAATACCCTTTAGGCTGCCCGTGCAGCCAGATAATTGAAGATATCGCCCACGGTTTTAAGCGTCCCCAGATCCTCGTCGGCGATCGTAACGCCGAACTTGTCCTCAAACGCCATGTTCAGCTCTACAGCATCCAAGCTGTCCGCCTGCAAGTCCTCGGTCAGGCTGGCATCCATTGTGACCTTGTCAGCATCGCAGCTCAGGGTGTCAACAAATACTTCTTTCAATTCTTCAAAGTTCATACTACGTACCTCACATAATTTAACTAAATAAATTGACGTAATTGTCAATGAGGTCATTATACCACGTTCGTTTCGAATGTCAATATTATTAGGTAAAATTATTTATCTAATTAAATCGCCTTTCCGGGTTTTTCCTGTGTCTTGCGCCCGGTCAACGATGCCATAGCCAAACGGGAATTGAACAACCTTTTGCGCGGTATCAAAGTAGCGGTACCCCGCGTTTTGAAGGTTTCCGCGCCGGAAAGCAGCGTGCATTTTTCTTTTACTCTTCCAGATTATTTTCTATTCTGCAACATATTTCGCTCTAATGTGCTATACTAATAATATCCAATAATGATGGAGGAACTTCTATGAAACGCAGCAGCATCCGACTCCAATACAATGCCCCCGTCACACTGACCTTTTTCTTTTTGTCCCTCGCCTCTCTGGTATTGGGCTACTTAACAAACAACTGGACAACCTCGCACCTGTTTAGTGTGTATCGCTCGTCGATGACGGATCCGCTATTCTATGTCCGGTTGTTCGGTCATGTCCTTGGCCACGGCGGTTGGAATCACTTTATAAACAATATGCTCCTCTTCCTTGTTGTCGCTCCACCTTTGGAAGAACGATACGGAAGCCGAACACTTCTAAGCGGTATCCTTATGACCGCGCTGGTATCCGGCATATTGCAGTGTGTGCTGTTCCCCACTTCTGCATTGCTTGGTGCATCCGGTATCGTATTCATGCTCATCATGCTCTCCAGTTTGGCCGGCAGTAAGAATGGAGGTATCCCTATCACCTTCATCTTGGTTGGCGTGCTGTACTTAAGCCAGCAGGTATACAGTATCCTCTTTATACAAGATAATGTAGCTAACTTTATGCACATTGTCGGTGGTATTTGCGGTACAGCTTTGGGTTTTGCCGTCCGGAAGAGATAACGAATGGTCGGAAAGAGAATCTTATTTATGATGATTAAGCACATTTTTCAGAAAGAACCTGTCCTGAGCATTGCCACTTGTTTGTCGATCATTTCCGCTTTCTTTGTCCCCCCGGACGCAGAATACCTCGGATATATCGATTTCCGTACTCTTGCAATCCTGTTTTCGCTAATGACAGTTATGGCCGGACTGAGAGGGCAAGGCGTATTTGATAGACTCGGCCATGCCCTCCTATCTCATACCCGCACCACTTTGCAGCTAACAGTTGTTCTCGTTGGCCTGTGCTTCTTCAGCAGTATGCTGATAACAAACGATGTATCGCTGCTAACATTCGTACCATTTACGTTTGTCGTTCTGAATAGTTTGAACGCATCTGTTCGTAGCAAACTGCTCCTCCCTATCGTCTGCATGCAGACGATAGCTGCCAACCTTGGCAGTATGCTTACACCACTGGGCAATCCCCAAAACCTGTATTTGTATGGCAAGAGCGGGATGGATATGAGCTCTTTTGTTCTGTTGATGCTCCCCTATTCCATCATATCATTAGTGCTTATTGCTATATGGGCAGTATGGCTGTGCCGTGAAGGTTCCGACATTGTTGTAACTCATTCTGCGGTAAACTCAAAACCAGACAAGAAACTCATTGCGTTGTACGGTATTCTGTTTGTCGCCTGTTTATTGGTTGTATTGCGTGTTCTCCCATACGGTGTTGCATTCGTCGCTATCTTGGTGTGCATCTTCTTTGCCGACCGCCCCACTCTTGGCCACGTAGACTATTCTCTGATTCTTACCTTTGTAGCACTGTTCATTTTCATCGGGAACTTAGGTCGGATTGAAGCGTTCTCTGGATGGTTGCAGAATATTCTGGCCGGCCATGAGGTTTTAGTATCAGTTCTGGCCTCTCAAGTGACCAGTAATGTGCCTGCTGCCATCCTGCTTTCTGGATTTACCGATAATTTCCGTGCGCTGATTATTGGCACAGACCTTGGTGGCCTTGGCACATTAATTGCATCCATGGCAAGCCTAATTTCTTATCGACAGATTGCAAATGAAGTACCTGCTGAAAAAGGGCACTATTTTGCGATGTTTACTATTTCCAATGTAGTGTTTCTGGCCATTCTGATGGGCGCTTGGGCCCTGACCTGATATTTCCGTAATTCTATTGCTATTTAACGTCTTTAAACGAAAATCCACATTCGTAAATGGTCGCGCAGTCAAGCAAAAGCGAGCGCCGCCAGTGGCGGATACAGCGAACCGAAGCAGGGGCAGCGGTCGCAGAGTGCGAGGGGCTTTTGTCCCCGAAGCACGATGCGGGTACCGCAACCCGACATTATCGAGCATTTTGGCAACGCAGATGCCGTGCCGCAGCAGCAGGATACTAAAGTACCATTCCCGTGTCCAACTTTATCCGGCAGCACCTTTCTGCAAAATTCAGGCAGGAAGCCGGAGAAACGCTGACGGATTTTATAGGGAAACAAAAAAGCGGAGGAGGCAAAACGCCTCCTCCGCGCCAAAATTTTCGGTTGTAGGGAAACACCGGGGGTAGAAAGTGTATTACTGCCATCCTCTTGCCGCAGGGTCGAGCATCTCGGCGGCGGAATACACCAGCGCATTGCAGATGGCGGCGGCAACGTTGCTGCCGCCCTTACGGCCCATGGCCACGATGGCGGGCACGCCATACTGCGTGCAGACGGCAAAAAGGCGTTCCTTGCTTTCCACCACGTTCACAAAGCCCACCGGCACGCCGATGACCAACGCCGGGCGCAGGCCGTTTTCGATTTCTTCCACGATGGTCAGCAGCGCCGTGGGGGCGTTGCCGACAGCCAGCACCGCGCCGGGGCAGTCCCGTGCGGCCTTGTGCATGGCGGCCACGGCGCGGGTCGTGCCTGCCTGCTTGGCCGCTGCGGCCACAGCGGGGTCCGCCATAAAGCAGAGCGCCTGCCCGCCCAGCCGCGCCAGTCCGGGCTTGGTGATGCCTGCCAGCGCCATATTTGTGTCGGTGATGATCGTCACTCCGCTGCGCACGGCGGCCATGCCCGCCGCCACCGCGCCGGGGGTGAAGTGCAGATTTTCGGCATAGTCAAAATCCGCTGTGGTGTGGATGACCCGCTTGACAACGGCGGCGCTTTCCTCCGGGATTTGCAATCCCCGCGCGGCCAGTTCCGCCGTGATGATGCCCATGCTCGTGCGCTCAATATCAGCGGGCAGATGATGCTGCGGCGTCATTTTTTGTCTCCTTTCGGGTTTACAAGACCTATGGCTGCGTAGACAGCGTCCATATCCAGGGCGCGGCGCACACCGTCGGCCAGCAGGTCAAATTGCTGTTCGCGGTAGGCGGCCATCGGAATCGGCGCGGCGGCCTCGGGGGCAATCCCCTTGCGTGCGCAGAGGTACGCCGCCAGCCGCTCGGTCAGCTCACCGCTGTCAAACAGGCCATGCAGATAGGTTCCGAACACCGTGCCCTGCACACAGCCCTCGGATGTGCCGTCGGCGTGGGTGCAGAACGGTGCCCCCTGCACGGCAGTACGGCCTGTGTGGATTTCGTACCCGGTCAGCGCGGCCCCCGCAAAGGGCGCGGCGGCGCTGGCTTCGATTTGGGCGCGGCGCTTGTCGGCGGTAAAAATTGTCTGTGTCGGCAGCAGTCCCAGCCCGCGCAGCGTTTGCGGGCGGCCGCTCTCGGTGCCCTGGCTGTCGTCCAGCGTTTGGCCCAACATCTGGTAACCGCCGCAGACGCCCAACACCGGCGTGCCGCCTGCCGCCAATTTCAGCAGCGCGGTCTCCAGTCCGGACTGCCGCAGCCAAAGCAGGTCCCCCACCGTGTTTTTCGTGCCGGGCAAAATGACTAAATCAGGCACACCCAGCTCCCGCGCGGTCTGCACGTACCGCACGCTCAGCAGCGGGTGCTGCTCCAGCGGTATAAAATCGGTGAAATTCGAGATATGCGGCAATCGCACAACGGCGATATCCAACGGTTTTACGGTACTTTTTTGTTCCAGCCGCGTCGAGAGCGAGTCCTCGTCCTCGATATCCACTTTCAGATACGGCACTACGCCTACCACCGGCAGGCAGGTCTTTTCTTCCAGCATCGTCAGACCAGGGTGCAGGATCTCCACATCCCCGCGGAATTTGTTGATGATAAGTCCTTTGATCCGTGCCCGCTCATCGGGTTCCAGCAGTTCCACCGTACCGTACAGCTGCGCAAACACGCCGCCCCGGTCGATATCCCCTGCCAGCAGCACCGGGGCGTTCACCAGCTTCGCCAGCCCCATATTGACGATGTCGTCGGCCTTCAGGTTGATCTCGGCCGGGCTGCCCGCGCCCTCGATGACAACGACATCGAATTCCTCGGCCAGACTGTCGTAGACACGCAGAATATCTGGGATCAGCGCCTTTTTATGGCGGAAATATTCCTGTGCGGGCATATCGCCACACACCTCGCCGTTGACGATGACCTGACTACCAATGTCACTGCTGGGTTTGAGCAAAATCGGGTTCATCCGCACATCCGGCTCCACGCCCGCGGCCTGGGCCTGCACGACCTGGGCGCGGCCCATTTCCAGCCCGTCGCGGGTCACAAAGCTGTTCAACGCCATGTTCTGGCTTTTGAACGGTGCCGTCTTGTAGCCATCCTGGGCAAAAATGCGGCAGAGTGCGGCGCAGAGCAGGCTTTTCCCTGCGCCGCTCATCGTGCCCTGCACCATGATACATTTTGCTTTGCTCACGCCAGCACCTCCCCCATGATTTGCAACAGCCTTTGATTTTCGGCGTTGGTACGCACAGCGGTACGGTACCAGCTGCCATCCAAACCCGGGTAGTTGGCGCAGCTGCGCACGACCGCACCGCGCCGGCGCAGGGTTTCGCCAAAGTCGGCAGGGGCCTGGAACAGCAGGTAGTTGGCCCGCCCCCCTACCACGTACAACCCTAGGGCACGCAGTCCCGCTGCCAGCTTGGGGCGTTCCTCGGCAATGAGGTCCCGCACACAGTCGGCGTAGGCAGTCTCGCCCAGCGCTGCCAGCCCTGCCGCCTGCGCAAGGCTGGACACCGCCCACGGCTGCCCCGCCGCACGCATTTTGTCCATCAGCGCGGCATTCCCGCACAGCGCGTACCCCAGCCGCACGCCCGCCATGGCGTAGAGCTTGGTAAAGGCCTTTAGGATGATAAGATTCGATGCATCGTGTAAAAATCGTTTAGCAGTCAGTGCATCGCGGTCGGGTAAAAAGTCCAAAAAGCACTCGTCCACCACCAACACCGCGCCGCAGGCGGCACAGCGGCGCAGCAGTTTTTGCACCAGTCCCGGCGGTGTGACCTGTCCGGTAGGGTTGTTGGGCTGGCACAAAAAGACAGCGTCGATATCGTCGGTCACGGCATCCACAAAGTCATCCGTCACGGCAAAGTCGTTTTCTTCCCGCAAAAACACACGTTGCACCGTACAGCCCACAGTATCCAGCGCAGCGGCATACTCGGCAAAGGTGGGCGCGGGCAGCAGCGCACGGCGCGGGCGCAGGGCCAGCGCCAGGCGGAAAATCAAATCCGCTGCCCCGTTGCCGCACAAAATTTGTTCGGCGGGTACGCCCTCAGCCTCTGCCAGCGCCTTCCGCAGGTCGCGGCACAACGGATCCGGGTAGCGGTCTGCCATTGGCAGCGCCGCCGTGATGGCCACCGCCACGCCCGCAGGCAGACCCAGTGGGCTGACATTGGCCGAAAAATCCAGCGCATCGTGGCCAAATTCCGCCCGGTAGCCCGCCCAATCTCCGCCATGTACCAACTTCATTTTTGTTGCCTCACAATCCAAACACAAGCAGTGCCCGCACGGCCAGCCCCAAGACCAGCGCCAGCGTGCTCTCGGCGTACATCATTCGGTCAGCCCGCAGAATATCCTGCGGTTCCACCGGGCGCAGTGGGTCGCCGATCGTCGGTTTATCGTAATACTCACCAAAATAGTAGGCTGGCCCTGCCAACTGCACGCCCAAGGCCCCGGCGCAGGCGCTCTCGGTCTGGGCGCTGTTGGGGCTGGCGTGGTTGCAGCGATCCCGCCGCCAGATGCGCCATGCCCCCGCCGCGCTGCTGCCGGTCAAGGCCGCCGCGCAGACCCACAAGAGGGCGGCCAGGCGGCTGGGCAGCCAGTTGGCAGCGTCGTCCAATTTGGCGGCACAGCGCCCAAAATAGAGATATCTCTCGTTTTTGTAGCCGAGCATACTATCCATCGTGTTTATGGCCTTGTAGGTCAGCGCCAACGGTGCACCACCGATAAGCATATACAAAAGCGGCGCGATCACACCGTCGCTGGCGTTCTCGGCCACTGTCTCTACGGCAGCTTTCGTCACGCCATCGGCAGTCAGGTTCTGGGTGTCCCGCCCCACAATACGCGCCACGGCCTTGCGGGCGGCAGGCAGGTCGCCCCTTTGCAGTTTCCTGTACACGTTCATGCTCTCCCGCACAAGATCACGCGCCGCCAGCGCCTGGGCGCACCAGAACATTTGCAGCGCCAGCCCCAGCAGCGGATGGATTTTTGCTGCACCCCAGCAGGAAAGCCCGGTCACAGCCAGTGTCCCCAGCGGCAGCACCGCCGCCACAATGCAGCCGCCCGCCAGCTCACCCTGCGGCGTTTTGGGCAGGGCGGCCCGCAGGCGCTTTTCCAGCGCCGCGATGCACCGCCCCATCAGCACGACAGGGTGCGGCAGCCACACCGGATCGCCGAAAACGGCATCCAGCAAAAAGCCACCCAGCACCGCCCAAAAAATCAACATGTGCCCTCCTTGGTGTACTGCACGGTCTTGACCAGGTGCAAAATATGCTGCGTCGGCCAGTCGCGGGCGTCCAGCACATAGCCGCCCGCATTGGGGCCGCACCACTCATAATAGTCCTTGTGCGGCAGGGCGTAACGCTCCAGCGCGGCCATCTGGGTGCCGCCGTGGGCCAGGATGACCAGCAGTTCCTCGCCATCGGCCAGAGCCTTGTCCACCAGCGCGGCAAACGCCTTGCAGATACGGTCGGAAAATTCGGCCTTGCGCTCGCCGTCGGGGCATTGGCTTTCGCAGTTGGCGGCGACCCAGGCCAGGTAATCAGGGTCGTGCTCCATCTCGACATAATTGCGCCCCTCAAAGCTGCCGAAACACATCTCTTTCAGGGCGTCCACCGGCACGAGCTTTGCATGCGGGAACAGCACCTCCGCCGTCTGTTTTGTGCGCTGTAAGGTAGAAATATAGACGATCTTTGGGTCGATATCCGCTTTGCGCAGCTGGGCCAGCCCTTGCGCCGAGAGCGGGATATCCCGCTGGCCCTGGTAGCGCTTCTGGGCATTATAGTCCGTTAAACCGTGCCGTAAAAAGTAAATCAGCATTCGGGAAGTTCTCCTTTCAGAACCGTGGGCAGGCCGCAGAACATCTGCACAACGCAGTCTGCCCGCGCGGCCAGCAGGCAGGCCAGGCGGCCCGCCGCCTCCCGTGCGGCGCGGTCTGCGGGGTCAATGGGCACAACACCGCCGCCCACCTCGGTGGCAGTCACCACGTCGCAGGCAGCCAGCTCGTCAGCCAGCACCGCCAGGTCGGCGGCATCGGCAGCGCGTGTCTGCACCTCATAAATCTGCCGCCCGCCGAATTTTTGTGCGTAGGTACGTTTGCCGCTGTACAGCGGCCCAGTGATGAACAACATTTACAGCACCCCCAGCCACTGGCAGGAAGCCAGCGCCGCCAGCATCCAGATCTCACATTTTTGCAAAAACCACCCGGCCAAATCGCCGGTGGTGCCGCCAAACTGCTTTTTGGCGACGAAATAATACCGCACAAACACGCCCACCGCCGCCAGCACCAGTGCCCAGCCGCCCAGGGCCAGCAGCGCCGCTGCCACCGCAGCGCACAGCACCGCCAGCGCACGGCGCACATTCACCCTATCCGCCGCTGTGGCAAAGGTGTGGGCAAGGCCGGTGTTTTTCGCCAGCGGGAACGCCGCCACGGCCAAGCCCGACAGTGCCCGCTCCCCCACCAGCGCCAGCGCCCAGAGCGCCCCGACGCGCGGGGTAAACTGCACACAGCCGCACAGCGCAAAATACGCTGCAAAGTAGCTGCACAGCCGGATGACCGCGAACGCCCCGCAGTGGGGGTCTTTCAAAATTTCCAGCTTCTTGGCCGTGTCGCCGTAGCTGGACAGGGCATCGCAGGTGTCAGCGTAGCCGTCCAGGTGGATGCCGCCCGTGACCCAGACCGGCACCAGGCAGAAGCCGGCCGCGCGGGCCAGCGCGGGCAGCGGCAGCATACCGCACAGGCACCACAGCGCCCCGCAGACAGCCCCCACCAGCGGGAAAGCACAGAGCGCGTACCGCATATTTTTTGCGTTCCAGTCAAATTGCGGCATCGGCAGGGCGGAAAACATGGCAAACGCCACGGCGATGGTCTGCAAAGCTGTCATCATCTTTCGCTTCCTTTATAATAGACCGGTATCCCGCACACGACTCGCACCACGGCGTCGGCGCGGGCAGCCGCCGCGTTGTTGACGGCGGCCAGCGTGCGCAAATAACGGTCGGTATCGCCCGCGTAATCGGCCCCGCCGCTGAATACTTCATTGGAGACGAGAATTAAATTTTCGCATTGCTGCGCAATATTCTCAATACCGCGCAAAATCACAGCGGCCGCGTTTTCCCCTGCACCGTCTGGGTCGTACAGCTCGTTGGCGGCCAGGTTGCCCAGGTCCTCCAGCAGTACGGTCCCGCGCCTGGGCAGGGTCAGCCGGTCGAGGTGCAGCGGGCATTCCACCGTGACAAACTGCTTTTCGGCCCGCATGGCGCGGTGTTTGGCAACGCGGGCTGCGCACTCAGCATCCCACACCTGCATCGTGGCAAGGTAGGTACGGGGCAACGGAGCACGCAGGCAGAGAGACTCCGCAAAGGCGCTTTTGCCGCTGGCCGCACCACCGATGACCAGCGTCAGCATTGCGGGGTGTACGGCGCAATGCCGCCCTCCGTGAAGGAATAGCAGTGATTGTAGACGGCCAGCGCCATATCCCACAGCGGCAGGCTGGCCACCGCGCCCGTGCCCTCGCCCAGGTGCAAATCTGCGGTGATCAGCGGCTTTTTGTGGAGTGCATCCAGCACCAGCCGGGCGGCGGGTTCGCTGGAAGCATGGCTGGCAAACACGGCCTTGGCCGCAGCCGGGCACAGCCGCACCGCGCACAACGCCGCCACACCGCTGATGAAGCCGTCCATGATGACAGGGATTTTTTCCAGCGCACCGCCCAAAAACACGCCGCACAACCCGGCGATATCGAACCCGCCCAACGCAGCCAGCACGCCCAGCGGGTCTGCGGCATTGGGGTGGTTGACCGCAATGCCGCGCTCGATCGCATGAATCTTGCGGTGCAGCCCTTCGTCGGACAGGCCCGCGCCGCGCCCTGTCATCTCTGCAGCCGGGCGGCCCAGCAGCACCGCCGCCACCGCGCTGGACGTCGTCGTGTTGCCGATGCCCATTTCCCCAGTAGCCAGCAGCCGCACGCTGTTCTGCTTCTGGGTGCGCACCAATTCAATACCCGCCGTGACAGCCTGTACAGCCTGTTCACGGGTCATAGCCGGGCCTTGGGTAAAGTCCCGCGTGCCCGGGGCCACGCGGCGATCCACCGCGCCGGGCACAGGTACACCCGCAATGCCCATGTCCACAGGGACGACCTCGCAATGGGCCGCAGCCGCCATACAGCAGACGCTGGTGCGGCGGGCGGTCAGGTTTTCGAGCACCGCCCGGGTCACACTGGTGTCGGTCTGGCTGACGCCCTGCGCCACAACGCCGTTGTCGGCGCAAAGCACCAGCACGGCGCGGCGGGTGAAATCGGGCGCGGGGTCGCCGGTCAGCGCGGCGGCAGCCTCGACCATCGTTTCTAACTGGCCCAGTCCGCCCAGCGGTTTTGCCAGCGCGGCCCAGTGGGCGTGTGCGGCGGCGCGGGCGGCCTCGTCGGGCGGGGCCACGGTTTTAAGCAGGTTTTTTAGTTCCGTTTCGGTCATGGTCGCTCCTTTATATAATGTTCGGCGGCGCACACAAAGCGCTGCGGCAGCGGTGTCCCCGCCCAGTACAGATGTGGGAATCCAGCGTAGATATGTGCATTGGCAAACCCACACGCCCATTGCCGCCCATTAGCCTTGGCGGCAGTCAGCGCGTCTCCGTTGGCAGTGGAATCCCAGTGGTGAAACTCGTGGGCCGGGATGTGCTCTCCCGCCGCAAACAGCATGCTGTCAGTGCGGGCAGTCAACGTTGCGTAGCCAAACCGCATGAGCCGTCCAACTTTAACCCCCTGTCCGGGCAGCACACCCGCCATTGGGTGGGGCGTGCCGTTGGCATCCTCCAGCGTTTGCCCCAGATAGAGAAAGCCGCCGCACTCGGCCACGGTGGGCAAGCCGCTCTCTACTGCGCTTTTTATGGCACGGCGCATCGGCGCGTTGGCGGCCAGCTGGGCGGCGTACAGTTCGGGGTAGCCGCCCGGCAGGTACAGCCCTCCGCTGTTTTCCGGCAAGGCCGCATCTGTCAGCGGGCTGAAAAAGCACAGCTCCGCGCCGTTTTCCCGCAAGGCTTCCAGCGTTTCCGCATAGGTGAAGCAGAACGCGGCATCCCGCGCCACGGCGATGCGCACCCGGGTGGCGGGAAAATTCTGTGGTATGGCGGCCGGGGCGGGGCGGCCGCAGAGCTTTTCCAAAAGCGCCCAATCGATGCCGCGCTGGGCGGCGTCGGCCAGCAGTGCAATCTTGCGCTGCAAGTCCGTAATTTCAGCGGCGGTTTTCAGCCCCAAATGGCGGCTCTCAATGGCAGCCTCGGGCAGCGGCGGCAGGTAGCCCACCACCGGCAGGCCGGTTTCTTTTTCCAGCATGGGGCGCAACATTTTGTACAGGCTTTCCTTACAGTCGTTGAGCAAAATTCCTGCGATATGGTGCGGCGTGCGAAACGCCATCAGCCCCCGCAGCTCGGCCGCCAGCGTCAGGCTGGCCCCTTTAGGCCGCACGACGAGCAGGGCAGGCAGATTCAGCGTATCCGCCAGGTGCCACGCGCTGGCCGTGTCGGTCACACCGCCCAGGCCGTCATAGTAGCCCATGGCCCCCTCGACGACCGCCGCGCCGTGGCCCGCCGCGTGCCGGGCGTAGAGTTCCTGCACCGTTTCCGGTTTTGAGAAAAACAGATCCAGGTTGTGGCTTTCCACGTCCAGTACGGCGCGGTGGAACATCGGGTCGATGTAGTCCGGCCCGGATTTGAAGGCGCAGGGAGCCAGCCCGCGAGCCTGCATGGCTGCCAACAATGCACAGGCAGCTGTTGTTTTTCCGCTGCCGGAGCGCGGCGCGGCCAGGACCAGTTGCAGCATATTACTCCCTCGCGATCAAAAATACCGGGTTGTTTGCCATCAGCAGATGCAGGCTGCCCGCCGCCCTGCTGCGGCTGACAGCGATCTGCGTAACCTGGGCAGTCAGGCCATGGGCGGTCAGTGCGGCGACTGCCTGCTGCAAAGTTTCCAGCGCAATGGCGCTGATGCAGAGCCGCGCGGCAGGGTTGGCCGCCAGCGCGGCGTCCACAATGGCACGCAGATTGCCCTTGCTCCCGCCGATGAACACGGCGTCCGGGGCAGGCCAATCGGCCAGGGCTTCCGGCGCCAGCCCTTGGGTAAGGTGCAAATTTTGCACTGCAAATTTTGCGCGGTTCTGGCAAATCAGTTCACACGCATCAGCGTCACATTCAGCGGCATAAACGCGGCCCTCGGGCGCAGCCAGCGCCATTTCCACACTGACACTGCCGGTGCCCGCACCCACATCCCACAGGGTATCGTTCGGGCGCACGGCCAGCTTTGCCAGCACGGCGGCGCGGACCTCCTGCTTGGTCATCGGCGTTTTGCCGCGGAGAAACACTTCATCCGGCAGGCCGGGGGTGCGGCGCGGCGGCGCGGGGCAGCGCTCCGCCAGCAGCACGCTCAGCGGCGCGAACTGCTGCTGCGCCAACGCGGCCACTGTGTCGGTCACAAGGCGCTGGGCATCGCTGCCGAGGTTTTCCCCCACGGTCGCTATGACCTCGCCGTACCCGGCTGCTGCCAGCCGGGCGCAGAGTGTCGCGGGCGTCTCACTGCCGCCTGTCAGGAAGAACGTTGGCACGCCCTTTTGGCACGCAGCTACCGGATCGCAGGCGCAGCCGTGGGCCGATACGAGCTGCCAATCCTGCCAGGGGCGGCCCAGTGCCGCCGCCAGCAGCTGCACGCTGGACACGCCCGGCTCCACCGTATAGGGGGTACCTGCGGCGTCCAATGCACGGCAGAGCGCCCCCGCCCCGGAGTAAAACCCGGTATCCCCGCTGAAAACGACCGCCGCCTGCTCGCAGTCGGCCTCTTGCAGCAGTGCGCAAATTTCGTCCGTTTTGTAGAGGGCGGTTCGGTTGTCGGTGCAGCCATCGGGCAGGTTTTGCAGCAGGCGGCGTGCCCCGATGATCAGCCCCGCGCCTTGCAATACGGCCAGTCCGCGCACCGTCATGCCTCCGGGTGCCCCACTACCCATGCCCACCAATGTGATTCTCATAAAATCTCCCTGCATCGCTGTAAAATCGTTTCGGCGCTCTCGCCCTGCTCCTCCGGGCGGCGCAGCACGATGAGCTGTACGCCGCACTGCGCAGCGGCTTCGGCCTTTTCGGCAAAGCCGCCTGCGACCCCGCCGTCCTTCGTAACCATATAGGAGATGCGGAACTGGCGCAGCAGCGCGGCGTTCAGTTCCTGGGTAAACGGCCCCTGCATCGCAAGGATATTGCGATGCGGGATGCCCGCAGCTTCGCACGCAGTGATGCCTGCCAGCGTCGGCAGCACCCGGGGGTACAGCCGCGCCGGGTCCAGCACTGCGAAGGCGGGCAGTTCCTTGGCCCCGGTCGTCAGCAGGACATTTCCGGGTTTGTCCGCCAGGTAGGCGGCGGCCTGGGCGGCGGTTTGCAGTGTCACACTGCCCGCCGGCAGGGCGCTGGCCGGGCGCAACAGGCGGTGATATTCCACCCCCACAGCCTGGGCCGCTGCACGGATATTGCGCGTTGCCTCCGTGGCATAGGGGTGGGTCGCGTCAACGCAGAGCGCCGCACCGCGCAGCAATGCCGCCATCTCGTCAGCGGTCAGCCGACCGGCGCAGACTGTGATGCCCTCGGTGTTTCCCTGCTCCTCGGCACCGATATCGGTCGCCACGCAGACCGTGACCGCCGCGCCCAGCGCCGCCACCTGGCAGGAGAGAGCGCGGCCCTCGGTCGTGCCGCTGAAAATCACCACATTCATACGCCGTGATACCCCCTGGGCGTCACCATTCTGCCGCGCAAATTCTGCGTAGCATCGTTTCCTATATACACTGTCGTGAACATATCCACCGGCGTGCTTTCGAGTTCGGCCAATGTCAGCAGCCTTGCGGTCTGGCCGTCACGGCCTATGTTGCGCACAATGCCGCAGACCGTCTCGGGGTGCTTGCCGTTTGCCAGCAGGACGTGCACGGCCTTGGCAAGGTAGTCGGCGCGGCCCCTGGACGACGGATTGTAGAGCGCCACGCAGAAGTCCCCCGCCGCCGCGCAGGCTAGCCGCTTTTCAATCACTGCCCAGGGCGTCAGCCGGTCGGACAGCGAGATGACGCAAAAATCATGCGCCAGCGGTGCGCCCAGCACGGCCCCGCCGCTCAATGCCGCGGTCAGGCCGGGGACGATTTCGACTTCTACGTCCGGGTAGTCCCCTGCCAGCTCCAGCAGCGGGCTTGCCATGCCGTAGACCCCCGCGTCGCCAGAGCAGACCAGCGCCACTGTTTTACCGCGCTGCGCTTTTTCCAACGCCCAGCGGCAGCGGTCGATTTCCCGCGTCATGCCGGTGGCGTAGACCTCTTTTTCAGGGAACAGCGGCCGCACCAGATCGATATAGACCGTGTAGCCGCAGAGCACATCGGCATTTTGCAGCGCGGCCCGGGCCTGGGCGGTCAAAAACTGCGCGTTGCCGGGGCCCAGGCCCACCACATACACAAGGTTACGGTTCATCATTTTTCCATCTCCAGTCCGGGGCAAAGGGCGCACATGCCACCGCGAAGGTCACGCCGTCGTGCGCCCACTTCGGGAGCAGCAACTCACCGCCCGACGCCAGAACCGCCGCGCGTTCACAGACATTGTCCACGCCGGTGACGCTCTGCACAAAATTGGATGCCGTAAAATTCCCCGGTGCCGTGCGCAGTTCATCGGCGGTATAAAAGTCCATGGGCCAGCCGTGGGCATGGCAGAACGCCGCCAGGCCCGGCTCATCCTGTTTCAAATCGATGCTGGCGGCCTGCATAATGCCCTGCAGGGCCAAATGATGTTCCGCACAGAACGCCGCAAACACTGCTTCCAGCTTTTCCGCTGATGTGCCGCGCTTGCAGCCGATCCCCAGCGCCGCAATGCGTGGGACGATGTGCAAGGCTTCACCCCGGGGCGTCAGCGTCAGCGCAAAATCTGCGCAGTCGGCGGTGTCGGTGGGCATCACACCCGCGGGCGGGGTACCCTGAATGGGCCAATCGGCGGCATAGCGCACCGGCTCACCCGCCAACAGTGCGCCGCTGATTTTCTTGATGCGCTCCGGCTCGGCCACGGCGCAGTTCTGGCACCTGGCCCATTCATCCACAGCAAAAACGCCGCGCCCATCGGTGGCCGTCGTGATGACCGGCACCGCGCCGCAAACCGCCGCCAGCCACCGCGCCAGGTCGTTTGCGCCGCCCAGATGCCCAGACAACAGCGGGATAGCAAACTGACCGCCCTCGTCCAGTACCACAACGGCAGGGTCAGCGGCCTTGCTGCGGCAATGGGGCGCGATGGCCCGCACCGCAATTCCGGCAGCCCCCACAAAAATCAGTGCATCACTTTGTGCAAACTGCCGGGCCGTCCAGTCGGCCAGCGGCACGCCGTCTGCGCCGCCGCGGGCCACACTGCCAGGGCACGCGGTCGCCAGCCGCTGCGCCAATGCCAGCCCCCGCGCCGTGAAGGCGATATACGCGCAAATCATGTGTCGGTCCCCCTGCGGAACGCAGTGGTGAACGCCGGGTCATAGAGCTTGCTGCGATCGTACCGCGCGGCGAGGAAGTCCCCCACGACGATGAGCGCGGTTTTGGTGATGCCGGCCTCGCGGGTGCTCTGCGCCAAATTTCCAACGGTGCAATGTACGATTTTTTGTTCCGGCCAGGTGGCCTTGTAGACGACGGCGGCAGGGGTCTGTACCGTATACGCACCCTGCAAAAGCGCGGCCTGGACTTTTTCCACAAGGCCGATGGAGAGGAAAATCACCATCGTGGCCCCATGGGCGGCCAGCGCGGCCAGCCGCTCCCCTTCCGGGACCGGGGTGCGGCCCTCCATCCGGGTGATGATGACGGTCTGGCTGACACCGGGCAGTGTGTACTCGGCATTCAGTGCCGCCGCCGCGCCGCAAAAGCTGGACACGCCGGGGGTGTCGTCATAGGGGATGCCTGCGGCGTCCAATGCGTCCATCTGCTCACGAATCGCGCCATACAAGCAGGGGTCGCCCGTGTGGAGCCGCACGGTGGTTTTGTGCGCTGTTTCGTTCTCTTTCATCACGGAAAGCACCTGTTCCAGTGTCATTTCCGCACTGTTGTAAATGGCGCAGTCCGCCTTTGCAAGCCCCAGCAGCGCCGGGTTGACTAGGCTGCCCGCGTAGATGATGCAGTCCGCCGTTTGCAGCAGCGCCGCACCGCGCCGGGTGATGAGATCCGGTGCGCCGGGGCCAGCCCCCACAAAATGTACCATGTCAGGCTCCTTTCCACGTTTTCAACAGTGTATCGGCGGTTTTTGTCTGGCCCAGCGGCCCCGCCTGGTTGGAGAACAGCACCGCCCCCACCCGAAACGCCTCCGCCGCGCGGCGGTCTACATGCGTTTGGATGGCATCCAGCAGGCTTGCCACGACCGGCTCGCGCAGGTTGGCAGCGTCCAGAATTTCCAGGCAGGCGTCGGTAGTCGCGGCGTCCATCAGGGCGCGGCAGGTGGCCGCATCCGCCCCGCAGAGCGCCGCATGGGCGCAGAACAACTCAGTGCGGCAATCAGCCTGCTTGGAGTGGGTGTTCATGATGCCGCCCGCCAGCTTGACCAGCTTGCCCACATGACCGACGAGCAGCACTTCCGTAAAGTGTTCGGTTGCCGCCATGTCCAGCGCTTCACCGACAAAATTTGAGATTTTGACGACGGGAATTCTGGCCAGCTCCGGCATATGCGCAGCCAGATAATCCAGCCCATAGTTGCCGGGGGCCAGGATCAGGCGGCGGCTTTTCAGCGCGGCCTGATGGATTTCGATTTGCAGCGTGTCCAAAAGCGCCTGCTGGCTCATCGGCTCAACGATACCGCTGGTACCCAGCACGGACAGCCCGCCCTCGACCCCGATATGCGGGTTGAAGGTGCGCTTGGCCGCAGCCGCGCCGCCCTTGATGGAGACAGTGACCGCGAAGCCGCCGCCATAGCCCACGGCGTCAGCCTCCCGCAGCAGCGCCTCGGTGATCATCTGGCGCGGCACATGGTTGATGGCTGCCGCACCCACCGGCTGATCCAGCCCGGGCTTTGTCACGCGCCCCACACCTGCGCCGCCGTCGATGGTGACGGTGCGCGGCGCATCCGGCAGCAGCGTGACCGCGACAACGACCGGCAGGCCGGTGGTGGCGTCGATATCGTCGCCGCCGTCCTTGACGACGGCGCATTCTGCGCCGCCCGCCGTGGGGCGGCAGAACTGCGGCGCGACCTCGACCACGATGCCCTTGGGGGTGCGCAGGCCGACAGATTCCGGCACATGGCCGGTCAGCAGCAGCCGCGCCGCCCCCGCCGCCCCCAGCGCCGCACAGGTGCCGGTGGTGTAGCCGCAGCGCAGCAGCTTTTGCCCGCTGCGGATATAGTGCTCAAACTTTGGCTTTGTATCGCCATTTTTAAACAACATGGCGTACTGTTCGGCAGTCAAATCAAACAGTCTGCGGATGTTCTGCTCGGCAAAGGCCTCCTGCGGCGTCAGCACGCCGGATACCCCGGACGGCGCAACGCAGACGACGGCATCGGCCAGCTTTTGCGCCAGTTCCAACTCGTGCAGCGTCACGATGATAGCGACGTTTTTTTCATGGGCCAGCGTTTGCAGTATGGCCATCAGTTCTGCTTTGCCTTTTGCGTCCAAAAACGACGTAGGCTCATCCAGCAGCAAAATCTCCGGTTGCTGGCAGACGGCACGGGCCAGCAGCACGCGCTGGCGCTGGCCGTCGCTGATCTTGGTAAAATCCCGGTCAGCCAGCGGTGCGGCCTGCACCAGTTCCAGTGCGGCCCGCACCTGCTGTTTGTCGGCGGCAGAGAGCACACCCAGCCGCCCGGTGTAAGGGTAGCGCCCGGCAGCAGCCACGTCAAAGCAGGTCGTCAACTCGGTGCGGACCGTGTGGGGCAGCATCAGCGCCAGCTTGCGGGCGCGGGCGTTGGGGGTGTAGGCGGCCAGGTTTTGCCCGTCCAGCAGCACCGCACCGCCCTGTGTGGGCAGCTGCGCCGCCAGCGTCTTTAATAAGGTGGACTTGCCCGCGCCGTTGGGGCCGATGAGGGCCAGTATCTTGCCGCGCTCAGCGTGCAGGGTAATGTCCCGCAGCAGCGGTGCGCCATAGCCGATGGCGAGGGACTGTGTTTCGCAATAGCTCATGCTGCCCCCTCCCCGCTGTGGCGGCGTACCAGCAGCCAGATGACCACCGGCGCACCGAACACCGCCGTGACCGAGCTGATCGACAGTTCTGTCGGCGCAAACAGGCTGCGGGCGATCAGGTCACACAGCAGGCAGAACGCCGCGCCGCCCAGAGCGCAGCCGGGCAGCACATACAGCGGTTTTGCACTGCCCAGCGTTTGTTTTACCAAATGCGGCACCGCGATACCCACAAAGGATATCGGCCCGGCAAACGCCGTGACGCAGGCCGCCAGCAAACTGGACAGCAGCACCAGCACCACCGAGAACACCCGCACCGGCACACCGACGCTGGCGGCGTAGCTTTCGCCCATCTGGTAGGCAGCCATCGGCTTGGAGAGCAGGAACGCCGCTGCCAGGCAGGGCAGCACAATGGCCGCTGCCGTGGCAACGTTGCCCCAGGTCATGCCGGAGAAGCTGCCCATCGACCAGTTGTGGAGGTTGACAATGTTGGAATCCTGCGCGAAGGCCACGACGATATCCGTGACCGCCGAGCAGATGTAGCCGATCATGACGCCGCAGATGACCAGAATACTCATCCGCTGCACGCGGCGCGCCACAGCCAGCACAAACAGCATGGCCGCCATGGCCCCGGCGAAAGCCGCCAGAATCAGCGTCCATGAGTTGGTGAGCAGCCCGCGGTTGAGGAACACGACCATCGTCAGCGCGACGGCCAGCTTGGCCCCGCTGGAAATGCCCATAACGAACGGCCCCGCAATGGGGTTGGCAAAGAATGTTTGCAGCAGGTAGCCCGCCGCCGACAATGCTGCGCCCAGCAGCACGACCATAACCGCCCGGGGCAGCCGCAGCTGGTACAGGATGTTGGCGGTCAGCGCATCGGGGGTGCGGCCCAGCAGCGCGGCCACGACCTGCGCCGGGGAAAGCGCCACGCTGCCCCAGAAGAGATTGAGTGCAAACAGCGCCAGCAGGGCCGCCGCCATGGCGAAATATGCGATTGTCAGGCGTGTTCGGGTGTGCATGGTATCGTCCTTATTGCAGTTTCGTCAAAAATTTCAATTCATCGGCATTGGGGGTGCCTTCGGTGAACACCTTATTCATGTCCAGGATCAAATCCGGCAGTTCCATACTCTGCTGGAAAAGGCTCTGCGCGGTACACCAGACATTGCCGCTTTGCACAGCCTTGAAGTCGGCCAGCATTGGGCATTTGGCAATCAATTCATCGATAGAGCGCAGTTCACCCTCAATCGTGCTGTTATAAATCAGCACGTCGGCATCCTTGGCCCCGGCGTAGAAATCTTCCAGCGAAATATTCACGGTCGCCAGGTTGTTGCCGCTGTCGGTCAAATCGGCAAAGGCGTAACTGCCGCCCGCCATCTTGATCATTTCGGCAACGTAATCGCCGCCTTTGCGCACAGTGGCAAGGCTGTTGGAGGTGATGGAGAAAAACGCGACGGTCTTGCCGGTGGGGGCTTTATCCGCCAAAGGGGCGATGCGCTGCTCGGCATCCGCAAACACACGCTCTGCTTCGTTGGTTTTGCCCAGCAAAATGCCGTAGAGCTTGACCCATTCCATGCGGGCCAGCGGACCGCTCTCGTAGCTTGAGCGTTCGACCAGCACCGGCACACCGAATTTTTCCAGCTGTTCCTTCACCTCGGGGGTGTGGTAGATCATCGTGTTTTCGATGGTAAGGCCGCAGTCGGCGGCCAAAATCGTCTCGTAATCCGGGGCGCTGTACTTGCCCGCGTAGACAATTTGCCCCTGTTCCATGGCGGTGCGGGCAGCGTCGAGATACCAGTTTTCGGCCTGCGTGCCGGAGAGTGCCACCGCCCCCAGCCCACCAATGCTGATGATGGGGTCCATGGCGGAGGAAGAAACGAGGTAGATATTCTCGATAGGCTGCTGCAAAACGACAATGTCGCCGTCCAGTTCGGCGGGCACGGCGGCCCCTTCGGGTACGACCAGATAGCGGCTGCCGTCGATGGTGATAAGGCTGTACCCGCCCGCGCATTCGTCCACCGTGAACTGCTGCGCATAATCGAGAGGGTAGCGGTTTTCTATCGTAAGTGCGTCGGTTTGTGTCGATTCCGATGCCGCCGCGCAGCCTGCCAGCAGCAGGGCGGGCAGGGTCAAAAGTAAAGTATGCTTCATTCGGCAGCGGTCAGCGTTGCGCTGTCAAAGGTCAGCGTGTAGTCGATCTCGTGCGGGGTGCTCATGGCGACAGTATCTGCCGTGACGGCCAGCGCCGTGTCCAGCGCGGTGACAGGGATCTCAAACGTGGAATTGCCTTCTGTGTTCGTGGGCAGGTACTTTTCACCGTCGATGAGCATATAGTCGTAGTTCGGGCTGCTCCACACGATGGTGGCGGTCATCGCGCCGTCGGCCACGGTCAGGGCGGCAGGGCTTTCGACGGTAGCGCGGCCACTGCCGCCTTCCAGCGTCACGGCACAGGTATAGCTGCCATCGGCGGGTGCCTCAGCGGGGGCGGCGGTTTCGTCCGCGGCGGGCTGGGCATCGGCCACACTGACGGTATGGTCGTACCAGGTGCCCTTGGTGCCCAGGATGGCCAGCTGGAAGTCGGTATCCACAGCCTGCACCGGGATATCAAAGCCGTAGACCTCGTCGCTGGTGCCGTCGGAGTACGTCACGGTGTCAACGGTGGGCTGCAGCCAGTCGCTCTCGTGATTGGGAGCGTCGGCGGCCATGCCAAGGTACAGGTTGACGATTTTCTGGGATTGCAGGCTGACGTGGAACGTCATAACGCCGTTTTCCACAGTCAGGGTACCCATGCCGTCCACGGCCTCGCTGGCATGGAACATACTGCTGTCGGTCTTGAACTCGGCGGTGTAAACGCCGTCGGGCAGGGCGGCAGGTTCCTCGGCAGGGGCCTCGGTGGCTTCGGGGGCGGTCTCCACGGTGGAGGCAGCCGCGGATGCACTCTCGGCGGTGGTGGATGCGGATGCGCCGCAGCCCGCCAGCAGCAGGGCGGCCAGTGTGATGGATGCGAGTTGGAGTTTTTTCATGGTTACCTTCCTGTCTCTATTCTAACATATATAAATTAAGGGAACACCGCACGGCAGGGGCCGCGCATGGGCGGCTCTCCACTTTCCGGCAAGTGCTCGTCTGCCGTATGCGTGCGGTCCGGGCATGCCCGGCCCCTACATGGGAGGTGCATTTGTAGGGGGCGGCGTCCTCGACGCCCCGCGGGTAAGCACCCGCCATTCCCGGGGATTGTAGGGCGGGATACCCTCACCCATCCCTACAAATTCGGCGGAAATGGGTTGCCAGCCCCCCAAACCCAAAAACTGCCCGAAGGCGTTCCCTTCGGGCAGAATGTATCAAACTTAACCGTTCAGGGAGTCGATAGCTGCCTTGGTGTGATCAACGTAGAGCTGCTGGACATCGGCGATCTCGCCCAGACCGGCGATCTGGGTGTCGACACTGTCAAAGCAGCCAGCGGCGTTGAACTGGCTCAGCCAGGAATCCTCGTCAGAGCCGGCCATGTCATTGTTGGCGTGGTCACCGGCAACGACCATCAGCGGGCGCAGGATGACCTTGGTGTAACCGGCCTCCTTGACCTTCTCGATGACTGCGTCGCAGGCGGTGTCCTCCGGCTCGCCCTCGACAGTGCCGATGAACACATTGTCATAGCCCAGGGTCTGCATGGTGGTCTGCATCTGGCTGTAACTGATCTTGGCGGTGTGGGACGTGCCGTGGCCCATGAACACAAAGGCGGTGCCGTCAGCAGCGGCAGCAGCGGCATCGTCATACCCAGCGACCTTGACGGCCTCGGCGGTGATGGCAGCGGCAACAGCCTCCTTGTCGGCGTTGATGACGGTGGCATCCTCGCCAACCTCGCCCAGCAGCGGCTCGGCGATGGCAACGCTCTCGAACTTGTCCTTGTACTGCTCAACGGCCTCGCACATCTCGTCGTACTCGGCGCCGTGCATCAGATGGGTGGGCTGGACGACCAGGTTCTTAACGCCGTTGGCAACGGCGCGATCCAACGCCTGGCCCATGTTGTCGATTTTCTCGCCGTCGCGGGCCTGCACATGGTTAATGATGATTTGCGCGGTGAAGGCGCGGCGCACGCTCCAATCGGGGTAAGCGGCCTGTAAGGCATCCTCGATGCCCTTGATGTCAGCGGCGCGGCTGCCGTTGAAGGAGGTTCCGAAGCTGACGACCAGCAGCTCGTTCTCGCCGATCTCATCCTCGTTGCGGGGGTCGTCGTTGCCGGCGTCGCCGGTGTCACGGCCGAAATACTCGGGGTCGGCGTTCTCGCCCTCGACCATTTCCTTCTGGGTGTCGGTCAGGGCATCCCAGGCAGCCTTGGCGGCCTCGCACTGGGCGTCGGTGTCGTCGGTGCGCTCCTGCACATAGATGGCGTCGATCAGATCAGCGCAGTTTTTCGCGGCCACTTCGTCGGCATCTCCCTCGTCTGTGGTTTCCTCGCTGCTTACGGCTTCGCTCTCGCTGGCAGCGGTGCTCTCAGCCGTGCTCTCGGTGGTAGCGGCGGTGCTGCCGCAGCCAGCCAGCAGTGCGGTGGTCAGGGCCAGGGCTGCCAGCACGGCAGCAGGCTTTTTGTGGTTGCGTTTTCTCATGTGTTTGCTTCCTTTCCTGTTGAAAACGTTGCATGGCACGGAAAGGCACAGCAAAACACACCTATCAAAAAACGAGGCCTTTTTGCGTGCAGAATGGCAACACAAAAAGACCCCGTACTTTCAGCAGGCTCTTTGCGGTACAACCAATTCCTCGTGATTTGGAGCTGTGCGCCCCCGTACCCGGCAGCGGGCAGGTTTCCTGGCTGAAAGATCAACACCCACCGCCGCCTTCCCGGGCTGATGCCCAGTGACCGGTGCAAGCGCACCCTGGCGGCAGGTTCCCTTATCACAGTGACGAGATCGTGCGGGATTTGCGCCCGCTTCCCTTTTACCCTTTTCTGTGCGGCGGAACCGCGCAAAAAGGCACCTGCTGTCGTATTCAGTTTTACGGTGTAGAGTATAACACAATGCGGGCAGAAACGCAAGGGGCTGTTTGCCACAAGTTTTTCACCGTTCGCCCGTTGGAGATCGCGCCGCCGCTGCTCACGCCCGGAGAGCGATGCACGGTCTCGCTGGCGGTGGGCTACACCTTCCCCGCCGGGCTGCCCCAGGCCGTGGAGAGCGGGCAGACAATGTATATAACGCCCTAAAAACAGCGCAGCCCCCGCAGAAAGGTCAACCTTCTGCGGGGGCTGCGTATTTTAGTTAGCTGTTAAGCTGCGCTCAAATCAGGCCCATCAGGCTGGGCAGGCCCAGGGACAGCGCGGGGATGTAAGTGACAGCCAGCAGGGCGGCCACCAGTGCCACAAAGTAGGGGATCAGCTTGGAGGTGACCTGCTCGATGGAGACATGGCCGATGCCGCAGCCGACAAACAGAACCGAGCCGACCGGCGGGGTGATGTTGCCCAGGCACATGTTGAAGATCAGCATAACGCCGAACTGGATCTCTGTCATGCCGAAGCTGGTGGCGATGGGCAGGAAAATCGGGGTGAAAATCAGGATAGCCGGGGTAATGTCCATGAACATGCCAATGACCAGCAGAATAATATTCATCAGCAGGAAGATGATATACTTGTTGTCGGTCAGGCTCATCAGGCCGTTGGAGATGGCGGCCGGGATGCCGGAGTAGGCCATGACAAAGGACATAGCGGAAGAAGCGGAAATCAGGAACAGGATGATGCCGCTCGTCTTGGCGGAGTTGAGCAGGATACCAAGGAATCCCTTGAAGTCGATGCTCTTATAGATGATGGAGAGGATCAGGCAGTACAGAACCGCGATGCCTGCGCCCTCGGTGGCGGTAAAGATACCGGAGACGATGCCGCCGATGACGATAACGATGAGCAGCAGGGACGGAACCGCGTCCCAGATGGTTTTCAGCACGCTCTGGCTGCGGTCAAAGCCGGTGGCCTTCATGCCGGCCTTCTTTGCGCCGATGAAAGCGACGACCATGCAGCACAGGCCCATCAGGATGCCGGGAATGTAGCCTGCCATGAACAGGGTGGAGATGGAGACACCGCCCGCGACGGTGGAGTAAACGATGAAGGCGGAGGTCGGGGGAATCAGCAGACCCGTGGGGGCAGAGGCAATGTTGGCAGCGGCAGAGTAGGCAGGGTCGTAGCCGTTTTCCTCCTCAATAGGGCTGATGCAGCCGCCCATGGCGGAGGCAGCGGCGACGGAGGAGCCGGACAGTGCGCCGAACAGCATGTTGCCGAGGATGTTGGCCTGTGCCATCGAGCCGGGAATTTTGCCGACGAACAGCTGGGCAAAGTTGACAAGGCGCTTGGCGATACCGCCGTTGTTCATGATGTTGCCGGCCAGAATAAACAGCGGTACGGCCAGCAGAGAGAAGCTCTCCACGCCGGAGTTCATCTTCTGCATCGTGATAAAGGTGATCTGATCCCAGGACAGGGTGGACATGGCCGTCACAATGGAGGACGCCACAATGCTGATGGAGATCGGCACGCCGAGGAACAGCAGCACGCCGAACACAGCGAAAAGGATAACGGTGGTCATGGTGATACTCATTTGTCTGCACCCTCCTTGGAATCAACTTTTTCGCCGGTGATGTCCTCATAGATGTTGATGATCTGCGCAATCACGATGAACACGCCGGAAATCGGGGCGATAGCGTAAACCAGACTGCGGGGGATGCCCAGCAGCGCCGAGAACTCGCGGCTGGCGGAAACAGCCAGCTTAAAGCCGCCGATCGTGAAAACGAAGATTGCCATCAGGAGGATCAGGCCGTCAATGGCCACCAGCAGGCCGGTGTGTGCCTTGCCGGTGAACTTGTCGCGGACGAGCGTCAGCGACATATGCTCGCGGGTGGAGAAGGCGTAGGCCGCGCCGATGAAGCCGGTCCAGATCAGGCTGTAGCGGACAAGCTCCTCGGTAAAGGCTACGGGGCTGTTGAGCACATAGCGGGAGAACACCTGGATAAGCACCAGAATGGTCATGAAGGAAAGCAGAATCGCACAGGCGATGCTGAGAATTTTATCCATCCAGTATTTGATGGCTGCGAAGGTGTTTTTCATGGCTTACTCCTCCCCTCTTGCCTTTTCAATGGTGTCCATCAGCGTCTTGACGCCGGGATACTCTTCTTCGTAGGCTTCGATCATGGGCTGGGTCGCCTCGCGGAAGGCTTCCTTGTCGACGTCGTAGACGAATTCGACGCCCATGGTCTCCTGGGCCTCCTTGACGGCCTCCTCCACGGCGGTGTCCCACATGACCTTGTGGGCGTCGGTGGAATCGTGGGCAGCCTCCAGAAGAATCTGCTGATCCTCCGGGCTGATGGTCTTCCAGACCTTTTCGCTCATGATCAGTACATCGGGGATCATGGCGTGCTGATCGACCGAGTAGACCTTGCAGACCTCGCCGTGCTTGCCGGTGGTCAGGGCCGTCTCGTTGTTCTCGGTGCCGTCGATGATGCCGGTCTGCAGCGAGGTATAGACATCGCCGTAGGACATGGCGACCGGGATGCCGCCGAGGTAGCTCATCATATCGGTCTGGCTCTTCATATCCTGCACGCGGATCTTCAGGCCCTTGAGGTCTGCCGGGGTGCGGATGGCCTTGTCCTTCGTGTAGAAGGAACGTGCGCCGGAGGTGTAGTAGGTCAGCGTGACAAAGCCGTCGTCGCCGGTCGAGAGGAAGAAGTCCTGCATCTCCTGGGAGTCCATGACGTTGTAGAAGTCGGCGGTGTCATTGAAGATATAGGGCAGGCCGAAGGCATTGAACGCTTCGTTGTAGGTGGCCAGGCCGGGGGCCGAGACTTTCGTCATGGCGATAACACCCGCCTGCAGCTGCTCGAGGTTTTCGTTCTCGCTGCCAAGCTGGCCGTTGGGGAAGATCTTGACCTGGATGCGGCCATCGGTCTTTTCGGCGACTTCGTCGGCAAACTGGGTCATGGCGATATGGACAGTGTGGGTCTCGGACAGGCCGTGGGCCAGCGTCAGCACCAGCGGGTTCTCGGCGCTGTAGCTGGTATCGGCCGCGGTGCCGGACGCGCCGCAGCCGGACATAAGCCCGACGCACAGCGCCGCCGCAGCACCCAGGGCTGCAATTTTCTTGAACATAATTTTCTCCTTCTGATATATGTGGTCACTGCGGGCAGGTGCAGCGGGGAATCCCCCAGTCCGCTTCGCGGACAGCCCCCTTTGACAAGGGGGCCTTTAAAGCCTCCCTTGTCAAAGGGAGGTGGCCGAGCGAAGCGAGGGCGGAGGGATTCCTCACCGCCGCCTCCCTCTTACATCCCAATCAAATCAAACTGCTCGAACGAGACAAGCACCTCGTGGTTTTTCTTGGGGTTGGGGTACTTAATCTGCACGCTCTTGAGGCGCTGGCTGTAATACCAGCCGCTCTCGGCTTCCTCAAACTTGCGGCGGTGCAGGAAATGCGGCAGTTCCTTGCCGTCGACCTGCACATAGAACGGGGACTTCTCGCGGTGGATCATGTCGAGTGCGATGCTCTCGACCGCTGTCTCGTAAGTGCCCTCGTTCGTGAAGGTCACGACCGTCTTGACGCCTGCCTTGACGTCGATTTTCGTCTTGAGGTATGCACCCTTACGGTAGTCGTTCGTGCGGCCGTCGTCCTCGTACAGGGTAAACGCAGAGTCAACGTCCGGGGCCATCAGGATATCCAGGGCCGTGGTTTTCTCGGTCATCAGGTTATGCAGGGCGTTGCCGCTCATCGGGATGATGGCGCCGCTGCGCACAAACAGCGGGATGCTGGCGATGTCCACCGGCACTTCTATCGTCTGGCCGGGGGCGTAAGCCTCGCGGGTGTAGAAGTCGTAGAAACGCTCGGCTTCGTTCTCGGTCTTGGGCAGGTAGACCGGGCGGACGGTCTGGCCCTTCTCGACCACGTTTGCGACCAGCAGCGAGTCGCCGAACATAAAGTCCACACCCTCGTCGTAGGTGGCCGGGTCGTTCTGGAACACCGCGAAGGTGGGCTGCCAGATGGGCAGGCCGTTCTCATGTGCGCGCTCCATCAGCGAGTAGAGCGTCGGGCTGAGCTTGTAGCGGAAGTCAATGGCCTCCTTGATGTACTGCTTTTTGTCGCTGTACATCCACGGCTCGGTGACGGTGTTGTCGGTGTTGGTCGAATGGATGGAGAAGCGCGGCTGGAAAATGCCGTTTTGCACCCAGCGCACGAACAGCTCACCCTCCGGCGCGGGGCCGAAGAAGCCACCGATGTCGCAGCCGTGGTTGGAAACGCCGCAGAGGGCCATGCCCAAAATCGTGGCAATGTTGTATTTCAGGGTATCCCAGCAGGTCAGGTTGTCGCCGGCCCAGACCTGTGCATACCGCTGGATGCCGGCGTGGCCAGAGCGGCAGACCGAGAAGGGGCGGCAGTCGGGGTCATATTCCTCGATAGCCTCGTTGGACAGCTGGCACATCAGGTTGCTCATGACCGGCTTCATCGTGCCGATGGTGCTGCCCTTGCCCTCAAAGTAGACCTTCGCGTCCTTATCGACGAGGGAGTCATACTCGCAGTTGTCGTTCCAGATGGAGCGGCAGCCGTACTTGAGCAGCGCGTCCTTGATGTACTGCTTCCAGTGCAGACGGGTGGATTCCTTCGTGTAGTCAACAAACAGTCCGGGGCCGCCCCACCAGGTGCCGACGGCCAGACCATCCACACCGGTGTTGTCATCGGAGGCGGGCAGGAACATCCCCTTCTGCTTCATCTCGTCCAGCAGCGGGTGGACCAGCAGCATACCGGGCTTGATGTTGGGCGAGACGACAATGCCGCGCTTTTCCATCTGGGCGAACCAGTCTGCCGGGTTCTTGAACCGCTTGTGGTTCCAGGTGAAGGTGCAGCGCTTGATGCCCTCGGGCGTCTCAACCGCGCAGTAGCCGCTGGACAGCTGGAAGCCGTCTGCGGGGATGCCCTCCTCGCGGGTCGTGTCGATGAAGTCGAGCACGGCGTCATCGCTGTTCTCGGGCAGCTCGGGATAATACATCGAGCTGCCCAGATAGCCCAGCGCGGCCTTCGGCAGCATGACGCTCTTGCCGGTCAGGTCGGTGTAGCGCTCGATGACCTCGCGGATGGACGGGCCGGCAATCAGGAACAGGTCAATGTCGCCCGCGTCGGTGCGGTAGGAAGAATAGCGGTGCCAGTAGTTGCGCTTCTCGCGGCCCATGTTGAAATCACACTCGGCCGTGTTGTGGTAGAAATAGCCCACAGCCTGCCTGGTGCCGCGGTTCAGGCGGATGTAGAACGGAATATGCTTGTAGAGGGAGTCGGTCTCCTTGGCGTTGTAGCCCATGGCGTCGCCGGGGGCCATGTTCATGTATTTCTCGGCCTTGTTGATCTTGCCGGATTTCTCGCCAAAGCCGTAGAAGCAGTCGTCAGCCTCGATCTGGCTGGCATGGATGCGGCGGTGGTTGCTGTCCTCGCGGTAGGCCAGGTCGGGAATATCGGCGTGCAGCAGGCTCCCGTCCTTATCATAGACCATGATGCGGAACGGCGCTTTCTCGATGACGACTTTCAGCCGCTTGCCCTGGATGACGGCCTGCTTGCCGCCGTCGGTCAGCGCAGCCTCGGCGGGCTGGACGCGCTTGCGGCAGTCCTTCATCAGTTCGTCGGTGCGGGAGTCCCACGCCGTCATGGTCAGGCTGTAAGAGGCTTCGTCCCAATCGCCGTCAAAGCCCGCGCGGATGCGCAGGATGTCGTCGGTCAGGAACCAGATGCGCAGTTCCACGGCGTTGGTAGCCACGGCATAGTAGCTGCCGTGGTCGGTGACTGCGCCACCGGTGTAGCACACTTTCATAGATTTTTCCCTTTCTTTGTGATGCGGTGGTTCGGGCGCAAATAGGCAAGATGCACAAAAATCTGATATAATTTTTGTGCATCTATAAGTCATTCGCCCTGTTTCGACCTTATAATAACAAATTGTTCATGAAATTTCTTCTGCATTTGTGGCACGAATGTTGCAAAATGTGATATAATCGTTTTAAGGACAAAAATTGCAGGAGGGCCGACGCCATGATTATCCAAAAAGTTCCGCACTATGTAGATTCTGTTCTGACACAGGAGATCGCCAGCGCCGCCCTGCAGGGCGGTGACGTAGTGGTGGCCTGGTACACAAACCAGGTCAACAGCCAGTCGGTCGTCCACTCCCACCCCTACTATGAGCTGATTTTGCCGGTAGCGGGCAGCAGTGTCCGCTATTCCGTCGGCGGCAGCGTCTACGATTTACACCTGGGCGAGCTGATTTTGTTCCCCGGCGAAATGTACCACTCCGGCAAGTTCAACATCACGGCGGATACTTCGGAGCGGCTCGTCGTGCAGATCGCGCCGGGCATCTGGGATCGAGCCTGGCAGCAGAGCGGTCTGCCCCGCCGCACATGGAATCGCGACCCCATCATCTTGGATGCAAACGCCGTCCTGCACTGGGATTTCCGCGGCCTGATGGAACGGATGGCACAGACGGTCTCACTGGACGAAAGGATACGCTCCATCGTGCAATGCTGCGAGGTAACAGAGCTGATTCTGCTTGCCAGCCATGTCATCACCCGGCGCAACGCTGCACCGCCGCCCTCGGCCACCAGCCTGCTGATTGCCAAGGCCGTTGACTACCTGCAAACCCACTACACCGACCCCGGGCTGACCGTGGCACAGCTGGCCAAGTACACCTACACAAGCCGGGAGCATCTGTCCCGCGTGTTCAAGGAGTACACGCTGGAAAGCGTACACGGCTACCTGACCAACCTGCGGATGCAGCACTGCCGCAACGCCATTGCGGCCGGGGCCAGCGTGCTGGACGCCTGCAATGCCAGCGGCTTTACAAATTACAGCAGTTTTTTAAAGAGTTTCCGCGCGCTGTACGGCGTTACCCCAACCGAGTACCGCGCCCAGCTGCGGCAAAGCCTGGCCCCCAACTAGCTTTACACTGGCGGCAAATCGGGGTATACTTAGAATGCCACTGTAAAGAAGGGGGCACACTGCATGACACCGTTGGAGGCGCTGAAACGCTATTTCGGTTATGATTCCTTCCGCTCCGGGCAGGCTGAAATTGTGGACGCCATCCTGGCCGGTCGGGACGCGCTGGCTATCATGCCCACCGGCGCGGGCAAATCTATCTGCTACCAGGTCCCGGCGCTGCTGCTGCCGGGCATCACGCTGGTCATCTCGCCGCTGATCTCCTTGATGCAGGACCAGGTCAAGGCGCTGAACGCGGCGGGCATCCGAGCGGCATACATCAATTCTTCCCTGTCGGAAAGCCAAATCAGCCGTGCGCTGAACCTGGCCGCCGAGGGCAGCTATAAAATCATCTACGTTGCGCCCGAGCGGCTGGAAAGCGGCGCGTTCCGCAGCTTTGCTACGGCGGCGGATATCTCGATGGTCACAGTGGACGAGGCCCACTGCATCAGCCAGTGGGGCCAGGATTTCCGCCCGAGCTACTTAAAAATCCTTGATTTTGTGGACAGCCTCCCGGAACGCCCCATCCTGTCCGCCTTTACGGCCACTGCCACGCGGGAGGTGCGGGACGATATCATCTGCACGCTGCGGCTGCATGACCCGGAGCTGCTTGTCACCGGTTTTGACCGGCCGAACCTCTACTTTCAGGTGGAGCAGACCCACCGCAAGGATGATTTTGTGCTGCAATACCTGCGCGACCACCCGGGCGAGAGCGGCATCATCTACTGTGCCACCCGCAAAAATGTGGACAAGCTGCAAGCCCTGCTGGCCGACTACGGCTTTGCCGCCACCAAGTACCACGCGGGTCTGGCCGCCGAGACGCGCAAGAAGAACCAGAACGATTTCATCTACGACAAAGCCCCCGTCATCGTGGCGACGAACGCCTTCGGCATGGGCATCGACAAATCCAACGTGCGGTTCGTGCTGCACTACAATATGCCCCAAAGCATGGAGAATTATTACCAGGAGGCAGGCCGCGCCGGGCGCGATGGACTTCCGTCCCAGTGCGTTTTGCTCTTTTCGGCGCAGGATGTGGTCATCAACAAGTTTTTGCTGGACCGCAAGGATTTTTCGGAATCCGACGACGAGGATGCCGAGCTTTTGCGCCAGCGCGACTTGCAGCGGTTGCAGACGATGGAGCGTTACTGCAAGACACCGGCCTGCCTGCGCAACTATATTTTAGAATATTTCGGCGAGCACCCCGCCGCGCCCTGCGGCAACTGCGGCAGCTGCAACAATGTGTATGAACAGGCCGACCTGACCGCCGCGGCCAAGTGGATGATCAACTGCGTGGCCGAGACGCGGGGCCGGTTTGGCAAGGCCATCGTCTTTGGCACCTTGCAGGGGGCTAACCGCGCCCGGCTGAAAGAGATCGGCGCGACGAATTACAAGAGCTACGGCCAGCTGAAGGACCTGCCCCGGGATGTGCTGGACCGGCTGCTGGCCCAGCTGTTGGAAGATGGATATTTGGTGCAGACCGGCGACCAGTACGCCGTGCTGCGAATTGGCGATATCACGCCGCTGAAACAGCCCGGGGCGCAAGTGCTGGTCAAGCTGCCGCCCCGGCAGGAGCCGGAGCGGGTGCAGCGCCCCAAAAAGCGCAGCGTGATGGACGCCCTGACCAAGGCCGGGCTGGAGTTGTACCAACAGCTGCGCACCCTGCGGTTCGAGATCGCCCAGCGCGAGGGGCTGCCGCCCTACGTCGTGTTCGGCGACAAATCGCTGGCCGATATGTGCCTGCGTGCCCCCGCAACGGTGGAAGGGATGATCGGTATTTACGGCATGGGCGAGCGCAAGTACGAGAAGTATGCCGACCAGTTTTTTGCGGTCATCGACGCCTACCGCGCCGACCACCCCGACGCGGTGCTGAGCCTGGACGCCCCCGAACCGGAGCCCGCACCGGAAACGCCCGCAAAAACCGCCAAGCCCGGCAGCAAGGCCACCAAGGCCGCATTCTGTCTGACCGAGGAACGCGCCGCGGCGTTTGCCTACCAGGATGCCCTCTCCCCTGCCGAAATGAAGGAGGCGCTGGCCGCCGTCGCCGCGCCCGACATGAAAGCCCCCACCATCAAGGATATGGAGGGCTGGCTGCTGGACGAGCGGTTGATTGCCATGGAAAAACTCCCCACCAAGGGCTTTTATTACGTGCCCACCCCCGCCGGTGTAGATGCCGGCCTGCGCAGCGAGGACCGCGTCAGCGCCCGCGGCACGCCCTACTCGGTTTTGCAGTTCACACCCCCGGCGCAGAAGCTAATCGTGGAGCATTACATCAAAAAATAAGCTGTACATCGCGCAAATTGCGAAAAAGGCACCCACCGACGCAAAATCGGTGTGTGCCTTTTGGAGTTTTATGCCATTATTTCCACAGCAGGAACAGGATGAGCAGCAGCACTGCCAGCCCCGCCAGGTAGACCCCGGCAATCAGCAGGGTTGCTTTCATGGCACCCAGCACGGCCCAGAACTTTTCCTTGGCTGTCCAGTCAGGGGCTTGCTCCCATGGGCGGTCGTTGGCCGGTTCTGGGGGCGGGGTGCCCGCCTTGCGGCGGTGGGGGCGCAGCATCGGCGCAGGGCCGATATCACTCATATCGGCGATGGTGCGGCCATCGTCCTCAAAATCGTCGTGCTTCCTCATTTGTCGTACAGGTGGCAGACCACGTAATGGCCCGGCTCGGCCTCACGCTGCTTCGGTGCTTCGGTCTTGCAGCGCTCGGTGGCGTAAGGGCAGCGGGTGTGGAACTTGCAGCCGGACGGCGGGTTGGCCGGGGACGGGATCGAGCCTTGCAGCACGATACGCTCGCGTTTGACCGTCGGGTCCGGGATGGGGATGGCCGAGAACAGCGCCTTGGTGTAGGGGTGCAGCGGGTGGGCAAAGATATCGTCGGTCTCGCCGTACTCCACCAGGTTGCCCAGGTACATAACGCCCACCGTGTCCGAGATATGCTCGACGACGGACAGGTCGTGGGAGATAAAGAGATAGGTCAGGTTGCGCTTTTCCTGCAGGCTCTTGAGCAGGTTGATGATCTGCGCCTGAATCGAAACGTCCAGCGCGGAGACCGGCTCGTCGCAGACGACGAACTCAGGGTTCAGGGCAAGGGCGCGGGCAATGCAGATACGCTGGCGCTGGCCGCCGGAAAATTCGTGCGGGTAGCGGGTCTTGTGGTAGGGCTGCAGACCGCAGTCGTCCATGACCTGGTCGATATAATCGTTAAATTCGTTTTTCGGCACCAGGTTGTGCTCGCGCACAGCTTCGCCGATAATTTCACCGACCGGCAGACGCGGGGACAGGCTGGAGAACGGATCCTGGAAGATGATCTGCATTTGGGTACGCAGCGCACGCATTTCGGCCGGGGTCATGTCGTAGACTTCCTTGCCGTTGAAGAGCACCTGGCCGCCGGTCTTTTCACCGCCCAGGCGCAGAATGGTACGGCCAGTCGTGGATTTTCCGCAGCCGGACTCACCGACCAGGCCCATCGTGCAGCCGCGGCGCAGGTTGAAGGTAACGCCGTCCACAGCCTTAACATAGCCCACAGTCTGGGACAGCAGGCCGCCCTTGATGGGGAAATACTTTTTGAGGTGGTTGACCATCAAAATATATTGAGGGTCGTAGGTGACGGGGGTATAGTCGTTTTCAACCAGAAGTTTTTCCTTCTTTGCCATACGTCACTCACCCGCCTTTCTGTTTTCTTCATAGTAGCGGTAGCAGCTGACCTTGTGCGTGGGGGACAGGCTGATCTCGCAGGGGTACTCGCCGCTGCAGCAGGGCAGCTGCATTTCGCAACGGTCCTTGAAGTAGCAGTAATCCGGCATATTGACCGGGTTAGGCACCTTGCCGGGGATGGAGTACAGGCGGTCCACTTTTTTGCCGACGACCGGCTTGGACGCCATCAGGCCAATGGTGTAGGGGTGGCTCGGGTGGGCAAAAATTTCCTCCACCGTGCCCTTCTCGACCACGCGGCCCGCATACATGACAACGACATAGTCGGCCATTTCGGCGATAACGCCCAGGTCGTGGGTGATCAGCATAATGGACGAGTTGATGCGATCCTTCAGGTTGCGCAGCAGGTCCAGGATCTGGGCTTGGATCGTCACGTCCAGCGCGGTGGTCGGCTCGTCGGCAATGATGATTTTCGGGTTGCAGGCCAGCGCCATGGCGATCATGACGCGCTGGCGCATACCGCCGGACAGCTCGTGGGGGTACATCGCGTAGACACCCTCGCTGTTGGCAATGCCGACCATCTCCAGCATTTCAATGGTGCGCTTCTTGATGTCCTCTTTCGTCTTGCCCTCGCCCTCGTGCAGGGCAATGACCTCTTCGATCTGTGCGCCAATGCGGAACACCGGGTTCAGGCTCGTCATTGGCTCCTGGAAGATCATCGAGATATAGTTGCCGCGCAGGCCCTGCATCTTGTCGGTCGGGGTCTTGGCAATGTCGTAGGCCTTGTCATTGCCGAGGTTCAGACGAATCTCGCCTTCGACGATCTGCCCCTGGGGGCGCTGCAGCAGCTGCATCAGGGAAAGGCTGGTGACAGACTTGCCGCAGCCGGACTCACCGACGACGCCGACGGTCTTGCCGATGGGCACTTCAAACGAAACGCCGTCGACGCTCTTGACGACGCCGGTGTCGGTGAAGAAATAGGTGTGCAGGTTATCGAACTCCACCGCGTTGGCGGGGTCCTTCATCTGGGTGGTGTACTCACTCTCGGGCACGTTGCGGCGCTTGCGGCGCTTCTCGTACTGGTCGGTGATGCGGCGGTTTTCCTTGGAGATACGCCGCGACTCTTTGGCGGAAAGATATCCGTCCTGATTTTTAGCCATCGTGTGTTTCTCCTTCCAATCAGCGTTTCATCTTGGGGTCAAACGCATCGCGCAGACCGTCGCCCACAAAGTTGAAGCCCAGAACGGTCAGCAGCAGGCAGATACCGGCGGGGATCCAGATGAACAGGTAGTTCGTCATAACGTAGGCGTTGTTGACATCGTTGATGATGTTGCCCCAGGAGGCGAACGGATACTTGACGCCCAGGCCCAGGAAGGACAGGGTGGCCTCGGTCAGGATGGTGGAGCCCAGGCCCATCGTGCAGGTAACGATGAGCTGCGGGATAACGTTGGGGATCAGGTGGCGGAAAATGCGGTGCCAGACCTTGATACCGCAGGCCTCGGTGGCCAGCATGAACTCCTGCTCACGCAGGGAGAGGATCTGGCCGCGTACCAGGCGGGCAATGCTGGGCCAGCCCAAGAAGCCGAGAATCAGCATCAGGTACAGCATACGTTTCCAGGAATCCACACGCATGGCGTCCATGGCCGCGCCGATGATGATGATGACCGGCATCGAAGGGATGCAGTAGAAAACATCGACGACACGCATAATGATGTTGTCGACCCAGCCGCCGAAGTAGCCGGAGATACCGCCCATCAGGATACCCAGGGATGCCTCGATGACGACGACGATGAAGCCGATGATCAGCGAGACGCGGCCACCGTACATCAGGCGGGTCAGCATATCCATACCGTTGGTGTCGGTGCCCAGCCAATGCGCCTTGCTGGGGCTGGCGTAGCGGTCGTAGACGTAAGTCTCGGTCATCTGCTTGACGGACCAAACTTTGGTGGAGGCATCGTAGACGATATCGTACTCGGCCTCGTTCCCCTCGGCGTCGGTGTAGTTGAACTTATCGGCGTTCTCGTTGATGGCCTCTTCCAGGCGATCCTTGAAGTCGCGGGTAACGACGACGCTGGAATCGGCGGCGGAGACGACAAAGCGGCTGACATAACCCAGCTGCTCGCCATTGGCGGCGATCTCGCCGTCCTTGTTCAGCGTGTAGTCCACGCCGTCGGCGGTGAAGTCGCTCTCCCCTGCCGTCATGGCAGTCAGGGCGGCCAGCTTGACGTCAAAGCTGAACTTCGGCGCACCGTCGGCCTCGTTGACAAGGTCGCGGCTGGCATAGCCCATGACGTCGCTGCCCTGGTAGACGACATAGAAGTCGTCGCTCTGGATATCGACGGTGTAGTCAGTATCCTTATAGTTGAACTCGGTGCTGCCCTTCTTCACGGCTTCGAGGGCCTTGCTCTGGGCGATGGAACCGAAGTTCTGGCCGTCGGCCACGACAAAACGCATCGTGTCGTTGCGGGTGACGCCGACGAACTCCTTGGACATCTGGGTGTAGGTGAAGAACTGCTCGTCCTGGCCGTAGGGGCTGACAAGGCCGCCGACGAAGGAGAACAGGAACATTGCAATCAGGATGGACAGACCGACGACGGCCAGACGGTTGCGGAAGAACCGCTTGGCGACCAGTGCGCCGGGAGACAAAACCTTGACGCGGCGGTCATCGTTCAGGGAGTACTGCTCCTGCTTCGGGTTCTGGTTCTGCGTGTTTTCGCTCATGGGTGTGCAGTCTCCTTTCTTTAAGAAATGCGCACGCGCGGGTCAACCACGCCGTACAGGATATCGGTCAGCAGATTGCTGGCCAGCGTCAGCACCGCCATGAAGGACAGGTAGAACATCGTGAAGGGGATGTCGCCTGCGACCATGGACTGGTAGGAAATATAGCCGATGCCGGGGATGGAGAACAGCGTCTCGGTGATAAGGGCACCGCTGAACAGGCCGGGCAGGCTGCCGCCGATGATGGTGACAAGGGGAATCAGCGTGTTGCGGAAGGCATGCTTGTAGATGACCGTATGCTCCGACAGGCCCTTGGCGCGGGCGGTGCGGATGTAGTCCGCGTTCAGCACTTCCAGCATATTCGTGCGGGTGTAGCGCATATAGCCGCCGATGGAGACGATGACCAGCGTTGCGATGGGCAGCACCAGATGATTGGCCTTATCGCAGAACTGCCCCCAGGCGTCCAGCTGGGCATAGTCACGACCGACGAGGCCGTACAGATCGAACCAGCCGAGCTTGACCGAGAACAGCAGCTTGAGCAGCGTAGCAAAGAAGAAGGTAGGCAGCGAAATACCGACCAGCGCCGCAGCCGTGATGACGTAGTCCGTGCGGCTGTACTGCTTGGTGGCAGCCAGCACGCCGAGGGGCACGGCGATCACAATGGACAGCACAAAGGAGATGCCGCCCATGATGACAGACAGGCCGATGACCTCGGTGAATTTCTGGGTGGCAGGCACGTTCCACTTCCAGCTGTCGCCGAAGTTGCCGACGATGGCCTTGCTCAGCCAGGTGAAGAAGCCGGGGATAATGTCCAGGTCAAGGCCGTAGGCCGCATTGAGCTGGGCCAGCCATTCCTCATAGGGTTTGGCACCGGGGGCCTGGGCCAGCTGCATTGCCATCGTCTCGGCAAAGGAGCTGGGCAGGCTGCGGATCAGCGCGTAGATAATGAACATGACACAGAACAGGATCAATACCGACTGCGCGATACGCTTGATGATGTAATTTCGCAAGAGTTTTCGTTCCTTCCTTGCACGGTTAGACCGCGTTTATTTTGCAGGGAAATGCCGTAATGTGGGCATCCCCATCCCACGCAGCGCGCAAACACTGCGTGGGAGTGGGACGACCATATTAGCAGTTGTAGGGGGCGGCGTCCTCGACGCCCCGCAGGCGGGCATTGGTCCGCCCATGCCTTGACAGCAAGCAACCGCCCTTATCGGGCGGTCACCTGCCTTACAACCCGGGGCTGAAACTTAGTTCAGCTCGAGGTTGTTCAGCTCAGACTTGTAGGTCCAGTACGGGGTCTGATCCTTCGCGATGGTGTCGATGTTGACACGCTCGGTGGAGAAGATGGTAGCCTCGCTGCGCTGGTAGACGGGCAGCTCGACACCCCAATCCAGGATGATCTCCATGGCCTCTTTGTACATGGCCTTGCGGGCCTCCTGGTCGGTGGTCTGGCGGGCAGCCATGATCAGCTCATCCAGGTCGGCATCGTTGATGGCGTAGTAGTTGGTAGCGCCCTGGCTGTGGTACAGCTGGAACATATCGGGGTCATTGGTGGACTGCCAGGCAGCGACCCAACCCTCGGCAGCGCCGGACTGATAGGAAGCGAACAGGTCAGAAGCGTTGGCCATATCGTTGACAGTCAGGGTGAAGCCGATGGTCTTGAGGGCGGCAGCAGCGTTGGTCAGGGTCTGGAAGGAGGGGTGGTCACCGTTGCCGGAAGCACCGATGTTGACCTGATACTCCATCTTGGCACCGGCGGGAGCGGCAGTGATCTGGCCGTTCTCGACGGTGTAACCGGCAGCCTCAAAGTAGCCCAGGGCAGCCTGCAGAGCGGCGGCGTACTTGTCCTCGCTCTTCATGTCGGAGGTGTAGATCTCGTTGCCGTCCACGTCGGTGGAGTAGGCGATCTGGTAGCCGTCGTCGGTGACGGAGGGAGCAGCCCAGGAAGTGTTGGACATGGGGTAGTTGATGACGGTAGCGGTATCGCCGTAGTAGGAGTCGATGCCCTCATCGCGGTAAGCAGCGATGACGGTCATGATGGCCTTGCGCAGATCCTTGGAGGCCTGGGAGGAGGGGTCGCCGCCGACGTTGACGTTCTTGGCGCTCAGGGCGATGTAGCCGTAGCCGCGGTAATCCTTCAGGCGGGTGGTGATGACGGGGCCGTCCTCACCCTCGACGCCGTTGATGTCGGCGATCTGGTCAGCAACCTCCAGAGAGTAGGAAGGATCGGAGATGTCGATGGTGCCGGCCTGAACGCCGGTGATCTTATCGGCCTCCTGGGTCTCCTTCATGTTGACGTGGGCAACCTTCGGTGCGCCGTTGAAGTAGTCGGGGTTGGCATCCAGGTAGACAACGCCGTCGCTGTACTTGGAGAAGGTGAACATACCGCCGCCCAGAGGAGCGCTGGTCTTGGAGCGGACGCCGCTCAGATCACCCTTGACAAAGCCGAAGGAGTTGTTGTCGTAGTCGTACAGGCTCTCATCGCCGTAGTAGTGCAGCGGGGCGATAGGCATCTGCAGCTGGTAGATCATGGTGGTGGACAGCTCGCTGGTGGTCAGCGTCATGCTGTAATCACCGGTCTTGACGATACCGGCAACATTGGCAACTGCATTGCCGACATTGACACCGGTGGTGGCGTATGCGTAGACATCCTCGGGGATCAGCTCAGACAGGGCAGAACCGGCGGACTCGGCCTCCATAGCGGAGAAGCTCCAGTCGTACTGCTCGCCGATAGCCAGGAAGAAATCCTTGGCGGTGGCATCGGCAGCCAGACCATCGAAGCCCCAGCCGGCAGCAGCGGAGGCAACATCGGTAGCACCGTTGGCCATCATATAGTCAACGATCTCCTGGGCAAACTTCACGCCGCCGTCATTGACAGCATTCCAGAAAGCCTTCTGCTGTTCTTCGGTGAAGTTGGTGTAGTCGGTGTTGTCCTCACCGGCCTCAGCGATCAGCTTGGACAGGGTGGACATAGAATTGCGGTACTCCTCCAGACCAACGATGGGGGTGGAGTACATGGTTACAGAGCCGTCATACGTAGGATCGAGGAAAACATACATCGAGAAGATGACGTCGTCGATGGTGACAGGCTCGCCGTCGGAGAACTTCAGGTCGTCGCGCAGCTTGATATCGTAGGTGACGGTGCCGTCGTCGTTCTCGGTGACAACGCAGTCAGAGGTGCCGTAGTAGGTGTAGTCGGTGCCGTTGTACTCGCGGGTCTCACCCTCGATGCCGTTCAGGATCATCTCGCCCTTACGGTCGGCGCCCAACAGGCCCAGCTGGGTCAGGTCAATGACATCCTGGTCGGAAGCAGAGGCGGCGAAGAAGGGGCTGAACTTGCCCTCAAAGCCGGTCTCTGCCAGAACGAGGGTGCCATCAGAAGCGGCCGTGTTGGATGCTTCGGCAGTAGCAGTGCTGGTGCTCTCGCTGGTCGCGTCGGACGCAGCACCGCCGCAGCCAGCCAGCACGCTGACGCTGAGTGCGGCAGCAGATGCCAGTGCAATGACTTGCTTGGTGTTTTTCATGTGTAAAACCTCCTATATTTTGCCCTCACCTACAAATCATTATTACGCTCCCCAAGAGCGTAATACGAGAAAGGGGTACCCCTTTCTGAACCCTGTTGTTTCTTTACAGCGCACACTTGTCGATAATGACTTATTGTTTAGCATACCGTAAAATCGCAAAAAAGTCAACCGAAAATCACACTTTTGTACCTTTTGACGAAATTTGGATAAGAATTTTGGAAGGGTGGGTTTGAGCCTTCCCCCTTGGGGGAAGGTGGCCGGGCGAAACGAGGTCGGATGAGGGGCGTGTTTGCCGATGCTGCGCCGTAAAAGGGCAATCACGGCAAGGCCGTCCCTCATCAGTCCGCTCCGCAGGCAGCTTCCCCCGAGGGGGGGAGCCTTTCCTCTGCGCACAAAAAACGTGCCCCGCCTCCCGGCAGAGCACGCCCTTGTATAATGTATAATTATTCTTCTCTATTCCAAGACATCTTTTTGACCATCCCCGCCACGGCGGCAAATGCGGCACAGGCGGCGATTTCAAAAAGTATAAAAATACCGTGTGTGTCAAGCAGTTGTCCTCCATCCGCAAACACTGCCACCCCCTGCCCCGCAGCAGCCACGCCGCACAAGACGGCAGAGGCCACACACAAAGAGGGCAATTTTTGCACGGTCTGTTCGTGGATGTAAGCCCGCATCGGGTCGCCGCCGCGCGTTGCGCGCACCAGTACCACCACGGCGTACAACGCCAGTACCAGCGCTGCCATGTAGGGCAGCTCCAGGTAGAGCGGTGCGCGGGCCGTGGCCCCGGGCAAAACGCCCGCCGCCACGGTCAGCGCCGCACCACCGCCGCACAAAGCCCACAGCCGGGCCAGCGCCTTGCCGCGCGGGATCTCACCTGCATAGCGGTAGTGTGCCCCGCGGTACCGGTAGTTGCCGTTCAGGTCTTTTTCAAAGTCATCGAGATAGGCGCGCTTCTTCTTTTTCTCGCGGTCGGCCATCACACGATACCTGCCAGGTCATAGTTGTCCAGGCACTGTTTGGCTGTCTCGCTGACACCGCGCAGGCAGCTTTCCTCAAAGGGGGTGGTCAGGCCCGCGTTCTTCAAAAGCTCGGTAAAGGTGCGGCTGCCGCCCTGCTTGGTGTAGGCCATGTAGTGTGCCCAGGCGTCGGCGCGATCCTTTTGCAGCATCGCCCAGAATTGCAGGCTGACGGTCTGCGCCAGGCAGTAGTCAATGTAGTAGAAGGGGCTTTGGTAAATATGCATCTGGCGCTGCCAGTACTCGCCCGCGCCGTAGAAGGGAATTTCGCCGTCCAGGCGCATCCAGGGCTGGTAGATGGCGGCCAGCTTCTTCCACTCCTCGTGGCGCTGGGCCGGGGTCAGCTCTGGGTGTTCATAAACGATATGTTGGAAATGGTCGACCATCGTGCCGTAAGGAATGAAGGTCAGTGCGCCCGCCAGATGGCTGTACCGGAACTTGCGGGCGTCCGCACCGAAGAAGCCCTCGGCCCAGGGCCAGGCGAAGAACTCCATAGACATGGAGTGGACCTCGCAGGCCTCCATACTGGGCCAGACGTAGGAGTACGGGATGCGGTCGCGGTTCATGTAGGCGGCAAAGGCGTGGCCTGCCTCGTGAGTCACGACCTCGACGTCATGCTGTGTGCCGTTGAAGTTGGCAAAAATGAACGGCATTTCGTAATCGCCCAGGCTGGTGCAGTAGCCGCCGCCCGCCTTGCCGGGGGTGGACAGCACATCCAACAGCTCGTCATCCAGCATTTTGTTGAAGAACACCCCGCTCTCGGGGGAAAGTTCCTCATAGAACTTTTTGCCCTGCTTGAGGATGGCGTCGGCGTCGCCCGCCGGGCGCGGGTTGCCGCTGCGGAACATCAAGGCGTTGTCGGCGGCGTTCATCGGGTACTGCTTGCCCAGACGCCTGGCCTGCTCACGGTAGATGCTGTCGGCCAGCGGCACAATATACTTGACCACGGCGGCGCGGAATTTTTCTACGTCGGCCTTCGTGTAGCAGTTGCGGCCCATGCGGTAGTAGCCCAGGGTGGTGTAACCCTCGTAGCCAAGCTTTTTGCCCATCGTGTCGCGCAGGTGGACGAGCTTGTCATAGATGCCGTCAAACTCGGCCTCATGCTCCTTGTACCACGCGCCCTCGGCCTTCCAGGCGGCCAGGCGGCGGGCATCGTCGGGGTCGTTCTTGAAGGGCGAGAGCTGGCTCAAGGTATAGACGCCGCCCTCAAAGGGGATCTGCGCCGACGCGATGAGTTTGCCGTACTCGGTGGTCAGCTTGTTTTCCTGGGCCATCTCGTCCAGGATGGCGGGCGAGAACGCCTTGTCGGCGATCTCGGCGTTGACGAACATCAGGCTGCCGTACTCGGCCTCGAACTCCTTGCGGAAAGGCGACGCCAGCATAGCCTGGCTCCAGGCGTTCTGGCACTCCTGCAGCTGGGGGATGGCCTCGTTCCAGAAGTTCATCTCCTCGTCGTAGAATTTGTCGCGGGTGTCAATGCTGTTGCGCACGCTGGCCAGCTGGGCGGCAGTGTCAACGTGTTTGTTGAGCGTTTCCTCTTCCAGGAAGATTTCGCGGGCCTCGGCGTAGGATTTGGCGTTTTCCAGCCGGGTGCGCAGGTCGGCGAACTGCTGCTTGACCGCATCCAGATCCGGGCGGGCATAGGGCATTTCTGAGAATTTCATGGGGTGTCTCCTTTGCTTGTTTTTGTTTGTATTATAGCACGGGGAGGGAGCGGGTGCAACGCCTCGTTTTTTCGTCAAATCACCCACCCCGCCCTTTCTTTTTTGGCGGATTCGTCGATTGCGGATTTTTATACACAATGTTAAAATATAAATAATACCACTTTATAAGGAGCATCCCATGGACAACATAAAAATTCTGGAAGTGAAGCAGAGCATCTTTGCTTCCAACGACGAGCAGGCCGCCGCGCTGCGGGCTGACCTGAAAGCGAAGAAGGTGTTTCTGCTCAACCTGATGAGCGCACCGGGGTCCGGCAAAACCACGACGCTGCGCAGAACCATTGCAGCCCTCAAAGATGAGCTGCGCATCGGTGTGATGGAAGCGGACATTGACTCCGATGTGGATGCCCGCGCCATCGCCGGGACCGGGGCAAAGTCTATCCAGCTGCATACCGGCGGTATGTGCCACCTTGACGCCGAAATGACCCGGCAGGGGTTGGAAGGTTTGGGCACCGGGGACATCGATTTGGCGATTCTCGAAAACGTCGGCAACCTGGTCTGCCCTGCCGAGTTTGACACCGGCGCAGTGAAGAACGCCATGATTTTGTCGGTGCCCGAGGGCCACGACAAGCCGCTGAAATACCCGCTGATGTTCCAGGTATGCGATATCGTGCTTGTGAACAAAATCGACGTTATGCCGTACTTTGATTTTGACCTGGACAAATGCCGAGAGTACGTTGCCATGCGCAACCCGAAGGCGAAGGTCATCCCCATCTGTGCCAAGACCGGGGAAGGCATCGACGAATGGGCAGACTGGTTGAGGGAGCAGGTAAAAGAGTGGCAGAGGTAAAGGCTTCCCCCTCGGGGGAAGCTGTCCGCGAAGCGGACTGATGAGGGGCAAGTTTGCCATTGCCACCATTTACCGGACAGTCGCGGCACACCCGCCCCTCATCCGGCCCTGCGGGGCCACCTTCCCCCTCAGGGGAAGGCTTTGGAGCATAAACGGAGCAACAACATAAAAAGGAGCACACCATGAGCAAACCCACTGCGTTCCCGCTGGACGAGAGCAAGCTGCCCTTCCGGATCCCGAAGGACCAGCCGTTCCGGGAAAATATCGCCAAGCTGGGCCAGATGATCACTGACCGCATTCCTGCCAAAAAGGGTACGCTGACCCAGGACGACCCCGAATACTGGGGCCTTGCGTCCATCGTGACCGACGAGATGGCCGAGATCGCATTGAAAATGAAGGTCCGCAAGCCCATGACCCTGCCCGAGCTGGTCAAGGCTACCGGCAAATCTGCCGACGAGCTGGAACCGCTGCTGCAGCAGATGGCTGTGGTCGGATTACTGGAATACAACTGGGAAAATCCCCGCCGGGAGAAGCAGTACATCCTGCCGATGTTCGTGCCAGGCAGCGCGGAATTTTTCAATATGAACAAACAGCAGATCGCCGACCACCCCGAGGTCACGGCCTTCTTCGAGCGGATGACCTTTTTGCCGCTGGAACACATCACCGCCATGGTGCCGCCGGGCGGCGCGGGTATCGGTATGCACGTCATCCCGGTGGAAAAGGCCATCGAGACCGAAAACCAGTCCGTAGACGTGGAGCATATCTCCCACTGGCTGAAAAAGTATGACGGCAAGTATGCCGCCGGGCCGTGCAGCTGCCGTATGTCCCGCGCCGCCATGGGCGAGGGCTGCGGCGACGACCCCGACGACTGGTGCATCGGCGTCGGCGACATGGCCGACTACCTTGTGGAGACGAACAAAGGCCACTACGTCACCTACGACGAGGTCATGCAGATTTTGCAAAAGGCCGAGGACAACGGCTTTGTACACCAGATCACGAACATCGACGGCGAGAACAAGATTTTCGCCATCTGCAACTGCAACGTCAACGTCTGTAACGCTTTGCGCACCAGCCAGCTGTTCAACACGCCCAACATGAGCCGCTCGGCCTACGTTGCCAAAGTCGCGCCGGAAAACTGCGTAGCCTGCGGCCGCTGTGTGGAGTACTGCCCCGCCGGTGCGGTCAAGCTGGGCCAAAAGCTCTGCACCAAGGAAGGGCGCGTCGTCTACCCGCGCCAGGAACTGCCCGACGCCGTAAAGTGGGGCCCCGAGAAGTGGGCCATCGACTACCGCGACAAAAACCGTATCAACTGCTATGACACCGGCACGGCCCCCTGCAAGACGGCCTGTCCTGCCCACATTGCCGTGCAGGGCTACCTGAAAATGGCCGCCCAGGGCCGCTACCGCGACGCGCTGGCGCTGATCAAAAAAGAGAACCCCTTCCCCGCCGTCTGCGGCCGCATCTGCAACCGCCGGTGCGAGGATGCCTGCACGCGCGGCACCGTAGACCAGGCTGTTGCCATCGACGCCGTGAAGAAGTTCATCGCCCAGCAGGACCTGCACGCCGAGCACCGCTATGTGCCCGACGTCGTCCATCCGTCGCTGCAAGGGCCGTGGCCGCAGAAAATCGCCATCATCGGCGGCGGCCCGGCGGGCCTGAGCTGCGCCTACTTCCTGGCGACCCAGGGCTACAAGCCCACCGTGTTTGAGAAAAACGAGCGTCCCGGCGGTATGCTGCGGTACGGTATCCCCTCCTTCAAGCTCGAGAAAGACGTCATTGACGCCGAGATCGACGTACTGCGGGAGCTGGGCGTGGACATCCGCTGCGGCGTGGACGTGGGCAGGGATGTGACGCTGGCCCAGCTGCGCGAGCAGGGCTACAAGGCGTTCTACATTGCCATCGGCTGCCAGGGCGGCCGCAAGGCGGGCGTGCCCGGCGAGGATGCCGCAGGCATTGAGACTGCCGTACACCTGCTGCGCACCGTGGGCGGCGACGAAAGCCATAAGATGCAGGGCAAGACCGTTGTCATCGGCGGCGGCAATGTCGCCATCGACGCAGCGCGGGTCGCCTTGCGCTGCGGATCCGGCGATGTGACAATGGTCTGCCTGGAGCCGCGGGAGAAGATGCCCGCCTCGGTGGAGGAAATCGCCGAGGCCGAGGAGGAAGGCACCAAAATCACCTGCGGCTACGGCCCGAAGGAGTTTATCGCCGAAAACGGCCATGTCACCGCCGTGGTGCTGAAAAAATGCACCGGTCTCTACAATGCCGAGGGCCGCTTTGCACCCACCTACGACGAGAACGACACCATCACCCTGCCTTGCGAGAACGTTGTGCTCAGCATCGGCCAGTGCGTCGAGTGGGGCGACCTGCTGAACGGCGAGGTCGTAGAGCTGGGCCGTGGCCAGGGTGCCGTGGCCGACGCGCTGACCTACCAGACCGCGCAGCCCGACGTGTTTGTGGGCGGCGACGTCTACACCGGCCCGCGCTTTGCCATCGACGCGATTGCGGCAGGCAAACAGGGGGCAATCTCCATCCACCGCTATGTGCAGCCCAACACCAGCATGACGATCGGCCGCAACCGCCGGGATTTCCACGAGCTGGACAAGAACAATCTGTCGCTTGGCGAGTACGACCATGCCCCGCGCCAGACCGCCGCGCTGGACGAGAGCATCGACCCCCACCGTTCCTTCCGGGATGCGCACCTGACGCCGACCGAGGATCAGGTCAAAATCGAGACAGCCCGCTGTCTGGGCTGCGGTGCCAGCGTCGTCGACCCGAACAAGTGCATCGGCTGCGGCGTCTGCACGACCAAGTGCGAGTTTGACGCTATCCATCTGCACCGCGACCTGCCCGAGTGCAGCAAGATGGTCAAGAGCGAGGACAAGTTCAAAGCCATTCTGCCCTACATGGCGAAGCGGGAAATCAAGATTCGTTTCTCCAAAAAGGAGAAGTAAATGCACGAGTTGGGCATTGTGTTCCACATCATCCGCACGGTGGAGGATGTGGCAAAGCAAAACGATGTATCCCGCATCCGACGGGTGACATTGCAGCTGGGCGAAGTCTCCGGCGTGGTGGAGAGCTACCTGCAGGATTGTTGGAAGTGGGCCGCCGCGAAGTCTGAGATTTTACCCGGCGCGGTGCTGGCGGTGGAGACCATCCCCGCCGTGACTCTCTGCGAGGACTGCGGGCAGCAGTACCCCACCGTGCAGTATGGCCGAATCTGCCCCCACTGCCGGAGCGAACATACGCATCTGGCGCAGGGGAACGAGATGATGATCAAAGAGGTGGAGGCAGTAGAATAAAAGCCTTCCCCCTTGGGGGAAGCCAAGAAAAGGCGCGTGTGCGAGAAGTTTTCGCACACGCGCCTTTTTCTTATTTTTCCCCTTCGGGGAAAATCACCTTATTGACGAAGAAGAAGATCACCATGGACACGCCGCCGTTCAAAACCGTCGTGCCGATGTTGTAGATGAAGTCCGGCACCAGCAGGCCAGCCACCGCCACCCAAACACAGTTGATGGAGTTGACGATGCAGGTGATGATGCAGAACGCCGCCACATACCAGGCAATTTGCTTGCCCAGGTTGCCCTTGCTGCGGAACACGAAATTGCGCTGGATCGGGAAGTTGATGCACTCGCCGATCACCATCGCGATCATGTAGGCGCAGAAGTAGGGCAGACCGCCGTGGGCGGCATCATACCCTAAAATATTCCACTGGAACGTCTCGCCAAAGAGCGTTACCGGGATGCCCGGCCAGCCGAAATCCACGACCGGCAGGCTGCTGAATGCGGCGGGCAGAAACTGCAAAAGCAAGTATTTGAACACCGTAATTAAATTTGACACGATGACGAATAAGCCGCCCTCACGCACCCACTTGGCAGCGGCGGGGTGCTTAGCTGCAAAGGTATTCCAAAATTGCATGGCTGCACCTCCTGTCAGCTGTTGCGCAGACGGTTTTCCAGCTGCGCGTTCAAAATCACGTTCTTGACGGCCTCAAAAATCACTCGCACCAGGCCGATAACCCAAAAGCCCTGCACTTCCATCACGATACCGTCCACCATGCCCATGCTGATGGCACCATTGGTCATTTTGGCCAGTGCGCGCAGCGGCATATTGTACTGGAACAGCACATTCAAATCCGGCTTGCCTTTTTTGTAACTGGCGTTCAGCAGCGCGGTCAGCACCGCCCAGACCAGCCAGCCCAGGGGGCTGCGTCCATGGTTCAGCTCGCCCAGCGTCATGTTGCGGTCAATTTTGACCCGGTCGTCAGGGATGGGGCGGCCCAGCAGAGTCTCCCACTCGGCGTCGGGCACGGTTTGCACCTTGCCGCTCTGGTAGTGCGGCAGCGCCTTCCTGGCATAGGGGTTCAGCGCGTCGGTGCCGATGACCTCGACCGCAGCGGTCAGGCGGATGTCCGCAGAGCTTGCCCCTACGCGAAGCTCATACGTGCCGCCCTCCACCTCCCAGCTGTCGGTGCGGGTGTTCCAGTAGCGGAATGCCTTGTCGTCCAGCGTCAGGGTCACGGTCTTGCTCTCCCCCGCCGCCAACTGCACCTTGGCAAAGGCTTTCAGCTCCTGTACAGGGCGGAAAATTTCAGCATTCGGCTTGGCCACGTACAGCTGCACAATCTCTGCCCCGGCGCGGTCGCCGGTGTTGGTCACTGTCAGGGTCGCGCTGTGGGCATCGGCATGCAGGTCACTGTACGCAAACTGCGTATAGCTCAACCCATGGCCGAAGGGGAACGCCACTGGCACCCCGGCGGTCTGGTAATAGCGATAGCCGACGTACAGTCCCTCGCGGTACTGCACGGTACGGCCAGGGCCTGCAAAGTGGTCGCGGGCGGGGGTGTCGGCGTAGGCGTTGGCCCAAGTCTCGGCCAGCTTGCCGCCGGGGTTGATTTTGCCGGTCAGCACGTCCACCATCGCGCCCGCGCCCGCCTGGCCGCCCAGTGCGCCGTAAACCAGCGCTTTGCAGTGGGCCAGCCACGGCGTTTCCAGCGAGGCACCGGCGTTCACGATGACCACCGTGTTGGGGTTGGCTTCGCGCACGGCCTGCAAAAGCTCGATCTGGTTGTCGGCCAGCTTCATATCGGCGCGGTCCAAGCCCTCGCTCTCCTTGATCTCGTCCAGTCCCAGGCAGAGCAGCACGGCGTCCGCTTCTGCGGCCAGGGCGACGGCCTCGGCCTGCTTGGCGGCATCGGGTTTGCCTTGGCGGTCAAAACCCGGGGCAAAGCCCACACTGTGCAGGCCGCTGTCGTTCAGACGATCCAAGAAGGTGTCCACTTTGATGGAGTTGACGGCGCTGGACCCTGCACCCTGGTAGCGCGGCGTCTCGGCAAAATCGCCGATGACAGCCACACGCGTGCCCTCGGCCAGCGGCAGCAGGGCATCATCGTTTTTCAGCAGCACAACACTCTCCCCTGCCGCGCGGCGGGCCAGCGCATGGTGGGCGTCGGCGTCAAAACTGCGGCTGTGGCGTTCTACGACGGCGTGGGTGTCCAGCACCAGCGTCAGCAGCTCATCCAGGCGGGCGTCCACATCGGCCTCGGTAATTTTTCCGGACCGTACGGCGGCCAGCAGCTCCCGCACGGCGTCCCCGCCGGGGGCGGGCATTTCCAGCGTCGAGCCGTTTTTCACGCCCAGCGCATGGTCATTACTGCCGCCCCAGTCGGTCACGACCGCGCCGTCAAAGCCCCACTCCTCGCGCAGGATATCCTGCAAAAGGTGGGCGTTCTCGTTGGCGTAGATGCCGTTGATAAGATTGTAGCTGGACATGAGGGCCTTGGGGTGCGCCTCTTTGACGACGATCTCAAACCCGGTCAGGTACAGCTCCCTCAGCGTCCGCTCGTCCACCACCGAGTCCGATGCCATGCGGCGCAGTTCCTGGCTGTTGACGGCGAAGTGCTTGGGGCAGGCGGAGATGCCTTCCGACTGGATGCCGCGCACGTAGGCGGCGGCCATCTTGCCGGAGAGATAGGGATCCTCGGAGAAATACTCAAAGTTGCGGCCGCAGAGGGGGCTGCGCTTGGTGTTCAGGCCCGGCCCCAGCAGAACGGCGACCTCCTGCGCGGCGGCCTCCTCGCCCATGGCCCGGCCGATTTCCTCGCCCAGCGCCGGATCCCAGCTGCACGCCACGGTGGCGGCTGTGGGGAAACAGGTGGCCGGCACGCTGGGGTTCAGCCCCAAGTGATCCGCCGCCCCGGCCTGCTTGCGCACGCCGTTGGGGCCGTCGGACAGGGTGATGGACGGCACGCCCGCGTTTTTGTAGCCCCGCGTCGTGAACACGGTATCACCGGACAGCAGAGCGCATTTTTGTTCAAGGTTTAGTTTGGTTACAATATCTGTGTGTCTCATGGGTCTCTCCCCGCATAAAAAGCAAGGGCGGCAGCGTATTCTGCCGCCCTTAGGCAATACCACATAATTCTAAGTGCCGATACGGCGAGCGAGGTGCGGCAGCTGCTAAGCCAAAAGCGCAGATAATACTGGATGTCTTATCGAGCATTTTGGCAACGCAGATGCCGTGCCGCAGCCGCCGGAGCGGTGCTTAAGCCGTCAGGCGGGAATTGTGCGGTGTTGCCCTTACTTTCTGAATTAGGCGTTTGCCTTCTTGGCCGCTTTCTTGGCCGCTTTTGCCTCCATCTTTGCCAGCTTGCGCTTGCTGGGCTTCCACACACGGAATACCCGGTAAGCAAGCAGAATCAGCAGCAGCGTGCAGAGGATGTTGACCACTGTGCGCACGGTCGTACTGACCTGCGGACCATCCTTGTAGATACTGCCCGGCATTGCGCCGTTCATTGCTTTGGTGTTGGCGGTCGTGTACAGCACATGGTGCAGTGCCTCGCGTGCATAGTGGTAGGTTTCGGCATTGTCTTTGTCGAAATCATCCCAGCGGGCGGAGTTTTTCTCGTAAGTCAGCTTCATGTCGCCGCCTGCCTCGATCATCTGCTGGCCGCCCATAAAGACGCCGGTATTGGCGTTATCAGTGATAACCGCGCCATTGAAGCCCCACTCGGTGCGCAGGATTCCGGTAATCAGCGCGTAGCTGCCGCCGGTCCAGGTCGCGCCAACGCGGTTGAAGGCTGTCATAACGCCCAGTGCCGCCGGGATGGTAGTAGTCGCATTCTTGTAACTGCCGTCGGCCTGCTTCTCCACATAGTTCAGCGTGACGTCATCCAGTTTCATGCACATCTCAAAAGGCTTGAGATAGATTTCGCGTGCAGACTGCTCATTCAGCCAGGTTGCCGCGCCGTACTGCCCATCGCGGTCGCCGCGGTGGTTTTCCTGGTCGTTAAAGGCAAAGTGCTTGATATAGGCATACAGCCCCTTGGTGGCAGCACCGTAGACTTCTTTGGATGCTACCGTGCCGGAAAGGAACGGATCCTCGGAGTAATACTCACCATTACGACCGCTGAAGGGGGTACGATGGATGTTCATGGACGGTGCATACCAGCCGTCGCAGCCGCCGATGACCGCCTCATTGCCGATCATCGTGCCGTATTCCTGCGCCAGATCCTGGTTCCAGGTCTGGGCAAGGGTCATCATGTTGGGGAACATAGCACCGGTGCCGCCGTAGATCAGCCCGCTTGCTGTGTCAGCATCGATCACAAAGGGCTTGCCCACACTATTGATGGCGGGCACACCGTAACCAGAGCAGGTGATGATGTTGTAATAATCGTCTGCCGTCAGCTGGTCAAGCAGGTCGTTCCACATCGGGTCGTCGTAGCTCTTGCCGCGCAGGTCAATCAGGCTCAGCCCGTTGTCGGCACCGTAGACGATTTCATCCTCGTAGGTATCACCCACAGTCGGGTTGCCGGAATCGGTGGAATCCAGCTGCGCCACCAGCTCTGCACCGGCAGTCTTTTTGTACTGGTAAGAGGCGGGCTTGCCGTCAGCATCCGTGCCGTTGATTTCATTGCCCCAGGTGCTGATCACATCGCTGGGTTCGCCGTCCGGCTTCGGGAACGTGCCTGCCCAATCGCTGCGGGTCAGGTAACCGGCATCGCCCTTGGCGGCATCCAGCTGATTTGTGACAGCAGCACCCGTGCGGTTGTCGACTGCATAGGTGGTGGTATCTGTCTCGGTGTTGGCAGGGGTATACACGGTGGCAAATGCCGCATCACCGTCGGCGGTCATACCGTCTGCAACGGTTTTTCCCTTGGCCGCCAGCACATTGTTGATAGCGTCGTGGGCATTTTTTGCCGCGGTAATATAGTAGTCACCTGCATCCAGGATGTATGTTTTCGCACCGCTGGCGTCATATGCCTTGAGCTGGTCTTTCGTAAAGGTAACGCTTACCGTCTCACTTGCGCCGGGTGCCAGCTCAGACGTTTTTCCGTAGCCGACCAACTCCACGGCAGGCTTTTCCACACCGTTTGCTTTGTCGTAATCCGTATAGGGGCTTTGTACATAAAGCTCCACAACGTCCTTGCCTGCCATATCGCCGGTGTTGGTGACAGTGACCTGTGCCGTGCAGGTGTCACCGCTCCAGTCTGCCTTAAAGTCGCTCCAATCGAAGGTCGTATAGCTCAGGCCGTAACCGAAAGGATACACGACCTCGCCGGCATAGTCGTAATCGCCCGCATTACCCTGGCCGAGGACAACGTCCTCATACCGAGTCTCGTAATAGCGGTAGCCGACATAAATGCCTTCCTCATACGTGACGTAGTTATACTTTGTGATGCTGCCGTTTTCGTCATAGTAGGCATAATCACCGAAGTTCTGCGCCGCCGGGGATGCAGAGGCATCGGCCGCAAAGGTGTCCACCGTGCGCCCGCTGGGGCTGACCTTGCCGGTCAGCACATCCGCCATAGCTGCGCCGATGGTCGGCGCGTAAAGCACCGACTTGATGTTGGGGTAATCGGCCAGCCAGTCCAGCTCCAGCGCTGCGTTGGAGTTTACGATCAGCACTGTATTGTCATAGTTATCATTCAGGTATTGCAGAATCTCACGCTCGGTGGAGTCCGGTTCCAGATAGCTGCGGACCTTGTCTTCCTCACTGGCAGCGTGGTTGTACATCGAACGGGGCATATCACGGCCCTCGCCTGCCACACGCTTGAGAATATAGACCGGGGTCGTGCCCTGTACGCTTTCCAGCAGACCACTCTCACCCTGCATGACAGAGAGCGGGCACTCGTTGATACGGAAGTCCTCGGCATCGCCGAAGCTGATGGAGCCGCTGGCCAGCCCATACCCGGCACCTGCACCCTGCGTGTAGAAATTCCACAGCGTCTCGTTCACGTTCAGGCCGCGCTCGGTCAGGGCCGTATTCAACGGCGAGCCACCGCCCAACAGCCCGGCCCCCACATTCTGGTTACTGTTGGCAGAGAACAGACTCACGGTCGTGTCCTCGGCCAGGGGCAGGGCGCCGTCATTTTTCAGCAGAACGACCCCTTCATTGTTGATGCTGTCGGTCAGGTCTTTTTCGGCATCACCGATGGTGTCGGCGGTATAGTCCGCCGTGTTATAGTCCAGGTTCAGGCCCTCGGTCTGTACTTTGCTGTTGTCCCAAGATTTCTTGTAACCCAGCATTGCATTTATCATGCGGGCGTAGCTAGGCAGAATGACGTTGGCTGCAAACAGCAGCACTGCCATGACAACTGCCAGCACAGCCAGAATACCTGTGTGCAGAATATGGCCTACAATTTGCAGTGGTGTGAGTTTTTTCTTTTGCATTTTTCTCCTCCTTGAATTTTGGCAGGGCTTTTGGCCCCTGCTTATGTTCTGACCCTATTGTAGCAGAAAAGCCCCCTTGCGGCACAAAATTTGCATAACCTGTCGTTTTGGGCGCACAATCTGTAATTGTAACAAATAGATTACAAAAAGTGTAGTGCAAAGCGCACAAGGCGGAGCCGTGTTTCTTTGTGCAATGTGCTGCTGCGGGTACGCGGCGCGTGCGGAGCAGAGCCCCGCCCCTACGAGCCGCGAGACAGAGTTGTAGGGGCCGGGCATACCCGGCCCGCAGCCTTCCAGCAATTTCCCGTTTTCCCATCCATCTCCCCCACACAAAAATTCCCCCGCCGTTTCAACGCGGCGGGGGATGCTTCATTTACTCATTCGTGGAGATATCCGTCCCGAAGTACTTCTCGCTCAATTCCTTCAGCGTACCGTCGGCGCGCATTTCCTCAATGGCGGCGTCGATGGCAGCGCGCAGGGTGGCGGTCTCGTCGCCCTTGCGCATCGGGATGGCAACCTCGTTCGCGTCCGCAGTCAGCACGGCGATCTTCGCGTTCGCGTCGGGGTGCTCCTTCATGTAATCATAGTAGGTCACCTCGGCGTTCAGCGTGGCATCAATGCGGCCGCTTAGCAGCAGCTCAAAGGTCTGGTTCAGGTCGTCCACACCGGTCACAGTTGCGCCGTACTGCTCGGCCAGCTCGGCGTAGGTGCTGGAAATCGTGTTGGCGGTGGTCTTGCCGTTCAAATCTTCCAGCGTCTTGATGCTGTCGTTGTCCTTCTGGGTGATGACGGCGGTGCGGTTGTAGGCATAAGGGGTCGAGAAATCGTATTTCTCGGCGCGCTCGGGGGTGATGTCCACGCCGTTGACCATGATATCATAGCGGCCCGCGTCCAGACCTGCCAGCAGGCCGTCCCACTCGCCCTCGACGAACTTCGGCTCCACGCCCAGCTTCTCGGCGATCTTGGCTGCGACCTCAACGTCGTAGCCGACGAGGTTGTCGTTCTCGTCGTGGTAGGTCCAGGGCGCCCAGGTGCCCTCCATGGCAACGGTGATGGTACCGTCGGCCTGGATCTGGCTCAACAGATCGCCGCCGGTCTCCTCGGTCGCGGCGGTGTCCGCCGTGCTCTCGGCGGGGGCGGCGCTGTCGGCGGTGCTGCCGCAGGCCGTCAGGGCCAGCGCGGCGGTCAGGGTCAGGGCGGTCAGTTTGGCAAGGTTCTTCATTATAATTGGCTCCTTTGTCTGTATGTCTGCAAAAATTCCCGGGTGCGGAGCTGCTGCGGGTCGTTGAAGAACGTCTCGGCGGTGTTCTGCTCCACAATCACGCCCCCATCCATAAACACCACGCGGTTCGCCACATGGCGGGCAAAGCCCATCTCGTGGGTCACCACCAGCATCGTGCGGCCTTCCTCGGCCAGGCTGCGCATGACAGCCAACACTTCGCCGGTCAGCTCCGGGTCAAGAGCCGACGTGGGTTCGTCAAAATAAATAATCTCCGGGTCTGCGGCCATGGCGCGGGCAATCGCCACGCGCTGCTGCTGCCCGCCGGAAAGCTGGTTGGGGTAGTAGTCGGCACGGTCGGCCATGCCCACCCTGACCAGCGCGGCGCGGGCGATCTCATCGGCCTGCCTGCGCGGCATTTTCCGCGCCACGATCAGCCCCTCGGTGACGTTCTGCAAGGCCGTTTTGTTGGCGAACAGGTTGTAGTTCTGGAACACGAACCCGGTGCGTCGGCGCAGGGCGTTGACCTGAGTACGGGTCACATGGGCCAGCTCCACGCGCTGGCCGTCAAAGGTCATCGTGCCGTCGTCGGCCTTCTCCAAAAAGTTCAGGCAGCGAAGCATCGTGGTTTTTCCGCTGCCGCTTGCGCCCAGAATGGCGACTACATCGCCCTTGTTCACGTCCAGGTCAATGCCTTTCAGCACCTGTAAATCACCGAAAGCCTTGCGCAAATTTCTGATTTCCAGCATAGCTTAACTCCTTTGCGCGCCCTTGCTGTTCAGGTACTTTTCGCCCACGGCCTGCAGGCGGGTCAGCACAGTGCAGAACAGCAGGTAGATGATGCCGACCTCGATGTACAGCGCCAGCGGCTCATAGGTGCGGGCCACAATGCGCTGGGTGGTCATGAGCATTTCGGTCACGGTGATGTTGGCCGCCAGCGAGGTATCCTTGACCATGGCGATCAAAAAGCTGGCCAGCGTGGGGAACGCCGTGCGCATGGCCTGCGGCAGGATGATACGACGGATGATCTGCAAATAGCTCATGCCGACGCACTGGCCGGCCTCCATCTGACCCTGGGGCACGGCTTCCAGCGCGGCACGCACGGTCTCGGCGCAGTACGCGCCCTCATTGATGGAAAAGACCAGCACCGCGGCGGGGAACGGCTCGATAAGGATGCCAACGCCGGGCAGGCCGTAGAACACGACAAACAGCTGCACCAGCACCGGCGTGCCGCGCATGACCCAGATGTAAAACCGGGCGATCTGCTGCAAGACGGGCACATGAGCAAACTGCACCAGCGCCACCACAACGGCAATGATCAGCGCCAGCGTGAAGGAAATGACGGTCAGCGGGATGGTGACGGTCAGGCCGGGCAGCAATATTTTACCAAAGGAATCCACAAGGATGCCTACAAGGCGTTCGGACATGGGGTGGCTCTCTCCTTTTGTGATGCAGGGGTGGCGGGAAGATTTCCCACTAAAACGGTATGCTATGAGATTGTAGCACATCGGCACGAATTTTGCAAGGGTGTAATTTGAAGTGAAGTTTAAGGGCGTGCGCTTTTAAAGGTGCGAGATAAGGAAACGCGGCGAGCGGCCCGTGCGCCAAAATTGCACGATGGAAAACACCGCAGTGGTGTAGGGGCCGGGCATGCCCGGCCCGCAAGTATGCGGTGGGTGTCCCTTTATCCATGGATTTGTAGGGAGGGGGCTTGCCCCCTCCACGGCGGCCAGAGAACCGGCCGCCCTACGTCCAGTGGAACTGCCGTGCAATACGGTGGTTACGGTAACGTTCCCGGGGCGTCGAGGACGCCGCCCCCTACCGTTGCCGGGGGACGGATGCCGCCTTACACGGCAGGGCCGGGCATGCCCGGCCCCTACGGTGCGGCGAGGGAAAATGGGCATAAAAAATCCCACCGTCGGTGGGAGACGGTGGAATCTATATTTCTTTATTTATTAGTTAGCCTTATAAGTGCCTGCGTCAGCCTTCGTAGCCTTGGTGTAAGTGCAAGTCTTACCGTTGGCATCCTTATAAGTAAGTTTAGCAATGTGACCATCACTTTCCACAGTGATTTCAGTGATAGTGCCCTTGACTTCAGCCAAAGTGAGAATCGCACTAGTATTTACTTCCTGATCGCCAATGCTGAATTTATCAACAGCAGCACCAGATGCACCAGCAGCCTCTACTTTTGCGGAGAAGCCTTTCGCGATTGCATATGCCTCATCAACCTCAGTCTGAGCTGCTTCCATAAAAACAACCATTTCAGGCTTTTCAAAGTAAAACCATCCGAAGGCTCTTCCAAGTCCAAGCACCGCAATATTTACATATACAAAATATATTATCTGACGCACAATCATTCCTTTTTTGGATAATTCCTTCTCATTCTTGGTCGGATACATGAGAATCGGTACCGCACAGACCGCGGAGACTATTATAATCTGCCAAAGAATTCTTACACTTATCTGTGCGTCCAAGCCCCATAATGCAGAAATATAGATTGCCGACACAAACAATACGCATACTGTAATTTTAGAAAAAATATTTGCAAGATTTTTTACTTTTTCAAACACTGCTTAAACCTCCTACAATCCCAAACGTTCCTTCA
>ENA-ORCP01000137-ORCP01000137.1-human-gut-metagenome-genome-assembly--contig:-NODE-137-length-57898-cov-18.375262_pt1 | contig 57898 bp, 50 predicted proteins | sample MGYA00242990_ERZ507991 | MGnify/ENA primary metagenome ERZ507991 (study PRJEB26167, sample SAMN06115496) | human gut metagenome | host: Homo sapiens | place: China:Henan | collected 2015-05-07... | reverse complement strand
TGGTGGGCGATAACAGGATCGAACTGCTGACATTCTGCTTGTAAGGCAGACGCTCTCCCAGCTGAGCTAATCGCCCATAACTCTGACGTAGTCTATTATGCCTTATGGGACGGAATTTTTCAAGGGGGTCATGCAAAAAAATTCTGAATATTTACTGCTTTATCATATTTCCTTGCGGCTGTAGCAGGCAGATGGTATCATAGGTAACCTGAACAGGCTTATTACAGGAGGGGTATTTCCATGAAATCCCATGAATTATATCAAAGCCGGTGGACGGTGTTTTCCATGTCTGTCCCCATTTTTATTGAAACGGCTCTCCAGATGATGGTTCCCAATGTGGATCAGTTCATGCTGAGCCGGTATTCACAGGACAGCGTGGCGGCCGTGGGAAATGACAATGTGGTGTTTAATCTGGTCATTCTTACACTGGCGGTGCTGTCCCAGGCAGCCACTATCCTTATCGCCCATCATCGGGGCGCAGGGAATATGGGGAAGGTAAATGAGGTTTGTACGGTGGCTCTTTTTACAAACCTGGTGCTGGGGCTCATCATCAGTATGGCTCTTTTCTTCTTCGATGAATTCTTCCTTAACGCATTAGGCATTCCCCGGGAAATTTGGAAGGATGCGTCCTTGTATATCCGCTGGATTGGTCTCTTTGTCTTTATCCAGAGCATGTACATGGCTTTTATTTCCTTTCTCCGGGGCTTTGCCCTGCTGAAGCTCACCATGCTGTGCTCCATGGTGATGAATATTACGAATATTGCAGGAAACATGGTCCTGATTCACGGTCTGGGCCCCATTCCCTCCATGGGGGTGGCGGGGGTGTGTATTTCCACCAATATTTCCAAATTTATCGGCTTTTTCCTGATTGTCTATCTGTTTCACCGGTATACGCCGGTTCGATTTTCTTTGAAGTATCTGTCTCCTTTTCCCTGGGATACGCTCCATAAGATTCTGTATCTGGGCATTCCTTCCGGCGGCGAAACCTTTTCGTACCAGCTGTCCCAGACGGTGATTATGAAGTTCGTCAATATTTTCGGCGTGGTAGTCATTACCACCAAGGTGTACTGCTACATTATCGCCATGATGAGCTATGTTTATTCCCAGTCCCTGGCCATGGCCACCCAGATTCTGGTGGGCTATTTTAAAGGAGCCGGCGATAATGAGGAAGTGGACCGGCGGGTGAAATTTACCATTTCCGTGGCCATGGTGCTTTCAGGGTCCATTGCCACCATGCTTTATCTCAATGCCGATTCGGTGCTGTCCATCTTTACCCATGACCCGGAGGTGCTGGCGCTGGGGGAAACTATTCTTTTCATTGAAATTTTCCTCGAAATCGGCCGGGCTGTGAATATGTGCATGGTCATGGCTCTCAATGCGTCCGGTGATGTGCGTGCGCCGGTGACGGTGGGCATCATATTCATGTGGTCCGTGGCCACCTTCGGCGCCTGGCTTCTGGGGGTCCATCTGTACTGGGGCCTCGCGGGTATATGGATTGCCATGGCGGCGGATGAATGCAGCAGGGGCATTGTTTTCTTCTGGCGCTGGCACCAGGGGGTATGGAGGAAACGGCTGGTATAGAAATTTCTATTTCATAAATTCCATCTTGACATGGACATTTTATCATGTTATAGTATGAGCACTTATAGCGATGAAGAAGAAGAGTAGATTTCTTTGGAAGTCCCTCAAGCGAGTCCGGAGAGTGGGAGCGGACGGGGCAGGGGTTATCGAAGTGCGTTTCTGAGCGTGAAAGGCGGAATCCAGTATGCCTTTCCGGGCATTCCCGTTACAGAATCATGGTTTCTACAAGGAAGGAAACCTCATGAGGCATGCATGGTGACATGTATGTGAATCTGGGTGGTAATCACGAATCTTTCGTCCCAAAGGGATGGAGGATTTTTTTTATGGCTGCCGCGCGGAGATGGTTCCTTGGTTATAATATCGTTTCATTTCAGGAGGTTTTTTATGAAGAAAAATGAGGAAGTGCAGGCTGCTGCACAAAAGGCGCTGGAGGCCAACAAGAAAAACAAACAGGGCCGCCAGTTCGTTCTCTGGATGATGGCCCTGGTGGCAGGGGCTGCTTTGGGCTGGTTGGGAATCAAGCCGCTGAATGAATTATTTACCTTTATTGCCACCGTATTTACCCGTCTTTTCCAGTTTATTGCGGTGCCCACCATTGCCCTGGCGGTAATTACCACCCTGGCCCAGCTGGGCGGCAAAAAGGAAACGGGACGTATTTTTGCCCATGCTGTAACCTATACTCTTTTGACCACCATCTGTGCCGCAGGTATCGGCCTTGCCATGTATCTCTGGATTGCACCGGGCAATCTTCCTGCTGATATTATCGGCGCCGGTACTGCCAATGTGCCCCAGAAGCTAGGCCATCTTACTTATTATGACCATATTTTAAGCGTTATCCCCAATAACCTGCTCCAGCCATTCCTGTCGGGCAATGTGCTGGCGGTGATGATGATCGCCGCTGCCTTCGGCCTGGGCCTTGCCTTCATGCCGAAGACGGAGAATCGGGAAATCCTGATGAAGGGTATCATGGGTTTCCAGGAACTGCTCTTCACCCTTATCCGTGCGCTCCTCTTCATTCTCCCCGTAGGTATTCTGGCTTTCTCCGCCCAGCTTTCCGCCCAGATTGAGGCAGGCGTCATTGTGGGAGCTCTGGGAAAATACACCGCCGTCATTATCGGCAGCAATGTGATTCAGTTCTTCATCGTTATTCCTATTTTCCTTCTGGCAAGGGGACTTAATCCTATCCATGTATTCAAGAAAATGTCTCCTGCCATTGCAGTAGCCCTTTTCACCAAGAGCTCCGCCGGCACCCTGCCGGTGACACTGGCTTCTGCAGAACACAACATGAAGGCCAATCCCGCTGTTTCCCGCTTCGTCCTTCCTATCTGCACCACCATCAACATGAACGGCTGTGCTGCTTTCATTCTGGTAACATCCCTCTTCGTCATGCAGAATGCAGGCTATGAAATGTCCATGGCCACCATGATTACTTGGCTTTTCGTAGCTGTACTGGCGGCCATCGGCAATGCCGGTGTCCCCATGGGCTGCTATTTCCTGACCCTGTCCCTCATGAGCGGTATCGGTGCCCCCATCGGCATTATGGGCGTTATCCTTCCTATCTACACCATCATTGATATGATTGAAACCGCAGAAAACGTGTGGTCTGACTCCGCTGTATGTGCCATGACAGACCATGACCTGAAAGGGAAGATTCCGGAACCCTCCGATGGAGAGGCAGTGGAAGCATAAAAAACATATAAAAAACACTCCTGCTTTTGTGCGGGAGTGTTTTTTATTATGAAATATGATTTCTTATGCTTCCACTGCTTTCCGAAGGGCCATGAGGTTTTCCTCCGGCGCTTTGGGATTGACCACGCAGCCCGGTCCCAGGATCAGACCTTTTCCATCTACCTGGGCGATGGCGTCTTTCACGTGGGCCGTAATTTCTTCCGGCGTGCCGTCAAGGATGATATCGTCGTACTTCAAAACGCCGTCAACAAAGTAGGGCGCCGACTTGATACCGGCCAGGAGGCATTTATCCGTAAGGGCCCTGGCTTCTTTCAGCGTAGGCCAGGTGTGGCGGTCGTGCCAGTTGATGCAGTTTACCGGATAGGCGGCCACTTCGTTGAAGTAAATGTCTTCGCCGTGAATGTGGACCGCGTTGAACCAGGTCTTTTTGGCATAGGATTTGATAATCTGGAGATCATAGAACTGGCCGAATTCTTCAAATTCATGAAGGTTCATGACGGAGCGGGTGGCGTTCTGGGTGGCAAAGAAGAAGCCGTCCACACCGGCGTCAATGTTATAGCTCACGAAATCAAGGGTGGTGGCAGTGATGGCGGAAAGGGCGTGATGCACCGATTCCGGATAGTTAATCATGTCCATGAGGAGACGGTCGCCGGCCATTTTCTTCAGGGTGGAGAAGGGGCTGAAAATGGTCTGCATCACCGGAGTGCCTGGTTTCCTCCTCTTCACCATTTCCCTGGCAAATTCGATCTGCTTGCCGTAGGTGCCCTGGATGGCGGGGATGGCCTTCAGGGTATCATAGTCAGAGGGGCTCTGGATGGCAAATTTCTTTACGATGGGCTCCTTATAGGGGTCGCAGTAAATGGTAATCTGGTTGCCGAAGTCCTGGGTGCTGTACAGGCCGAAGGGCATCATTTTAATATAGTCGAAATCGTATTTTTCCGTAAAGTCTGCTTCTGCTTCCGCCAGGGAAATGGGGTCCTGGTCAAACTGGGACAGGTGCATCCATGCGCCCACCGGCACATGGTCCACCTCTTTGCCGGCCAGGGCGGCTCTGATTCGTTCTTCTCTATTCATGGTAATCTCCTTTCAGAAACACTTATATTCATTTCTTTGATTATACCATAGGAAGGGGTGGTTTTGAGAATAGAAAAGTGGGGAGTGACCGCTATCCGCTGTCCGCTGACTGCTTTCCGCCAGGGCTGCCCTTTTCAATCCTTCCCGCCGACTGGGGTTCTTTAGTGAGCTGGTGGGCTAGGGAAGCACGTAACGCTGACTATATACTTATCGCTCCTTAGGAGCGATACCACAACCCTCGGGGCGAAGTCCCGTCAAACCTGAGAACCCTCCGGCCGGCAGGCCGGTCAATCTTGAGAACCTTTTTCTTCCCTCTGAACCCTCTATCTTGTCAGCCTCTTTCCGGAAAAGGTATAATATTCATAGTCAAAGGCAGGTAAAGTATGAATATATATAAAGATAGACTATGGCTGGCCCTGCTCACCGGGATAGTTTCCCTGTGCATGGGCTTTTGTGAATTTTATACCTGGCGTATCGGCTGGCATCCCGGGTCTTCTCCCTGGAACAGGGAGTCCCTTCTCCATGTTTCCCATGTGCCGGAGGTGCTGCTGCTGGGGGTTTTGACCTTTGCAGTTCTTTCTCTTTTTATGAAAGAGGCAGGGGCGCTCCCGTCCTTTTCCCTGCGGCTTGGGGTGGACGGGAAGCCTACGGATTCGCCTTTTGCCCTCATTGCGGCGCTCCTTCTTCTGGCGTGGATGCCCTTTTTCCTTGTTTTCTATCCGGGGACAGGGATGAATGATACCACAGACATCATGCGGGCCGGCATCTGGGCCACAGGGCAGCATACCTTTATTTACTGCATGTTTATTTACGGACTCACCCAGGCGTCGGATATGCTGTTTCACACCACCTCCTACGGGCTGGCGGCGGCGTCTCTTATCCAGATGGTGCTTTTTGCTTCAGGCATTTCCTACTGCCTCTCCTGGATTTACAGAAGGACCGGACGTTTGTGGATTACATCGCTTCTCACCCTGTACTACGCCTTTCTTCCCATGATTGCCAACATGTCCTTTTCCAATGTGAAGGATGTGCTTTTTTCCGTGACCATCCTGCTCTGGATACCCCTTGTCACTTCCTTTGTTTCCGGTTATAAGGAAAATGCCTGGACGGCGAATAAGCGCCTTTTCATTCTGGCGGGGCTTGGGATGATGCTTCTTAGAAATAACGGAATTTATGTGTTTATCGTCATGCTGGCGGGCCTTGTGATTCTAATGAAAAGGATTCGCATGAACCTTCTGCTTACCGGCCTTGTGATGATTGCTATTTCCATCACCCCCGACGTGGCCATTAAGCAGATTCTTGACCTGCCCCAGCTTTTTCAGGAAAGGGTGGGTATTCCGCTGCAGCAGTTTTCCCGGGCCGTGGCGGTGGGGGTGCCGCTGACGGAGGAGGAAAAAGCCTATTCCGTGAAAATGATGATTCCCGGCCGCATTGCCAAATGGTATGATCCTTTCACGGTGGACCTGATTAAATGGAACAGCGATTTTGATTTCTACTACTTCAACAGCCATCCCGATGATTTCTGGAAGGCCTGGAAGTCGGTGGGAAAGAGAAATCGGGAGGTTTATGTGGAGGCCTGGCTTTTTGCCACTTACGGCTACTGGGCCTTTCCTGCACCCGATGAAATGACCCAGTCCCGTTTCTGCTGGGCCTTTTCGGAAAGTGATTTGAAGAACGGCCTGAGTCCTGACCATAATAACGCCTATAAGACCGCCGACATCCATACCTTTTTCAAGAAGGATACCCAGGAAAAGCTGGGACGCTATCTCTGGGATCACAGCCGCTACCTGGGGGCCGGCACCTGTTTGTGGATTACCCTCTGCATAGGGCTCCTTCTTTTCTACCGGCGCCAGTACAGCCGCTTCCTGGTGCTCCTGCCGGCCTGTCTTCTCTGGGGGACGCTGATGATTGCCACGCCGGCGGCTTTCGTGTACCGGTATGTGTATTTCTTCCCCCTCTGCATGCCTCTCTTCCTGCTCCTTCCTTTCCTGCCGGAAGGAAAGTATGGGGAAACGAAGTGGGCGGAAACCATGATGGTGCCTCGGAGGGATATGGAAAATGCCCTCCTTTCAGGTCGGCCTGTAAAGGATGACGGCTATACCCATTGGAAGGATTGAAAGGAGGAAAAATGGATGAAACTTTTCCGCTGGGACACGCCCTGCCGGGCGTCGATGGTGTTTTCCTTCTTTCTGTCTCCCGCCGCCTGGTATACTTTTAAAATCGACCGCATGGGGGAGAAGGTGGCACAGGCAGGAAATGATATCCTTTCGTTACAGGATGGAATGGTGCTGCTTCTTCTTTTCTTCCTTTTTGCGATAGTGCTTCCTCCCTTTGTGAGGTTCTGTCTTACCCTGCCCCGTGAGGGGCAAGAAAGCAGGGGAAGAGAATTCTTCCTGCCGGCATTCCTTTTCATGGCTCTCTGGCAGATGCCCTTCCTTTTGGCCCTGTACCCTGCGCCGGGCATGAATGATACCCTTTTTATGATGGAAAATCCCCTTTACGGAGGGGTGCAGTTTCCCTGGCTTTATTCTCTGGTCTATGGCTATGGCGCCTCTTTAGGTAAGCATATTTTCGGCACAAGGGAGCCGGTCATATTCATTTTTTCCTTCTTCCAGCTCCTGCTCTATGCCTACGGCCTTACAAGAATCGTATTTTGGGTGAAGGAAAGGTTTGGAAAAGAGCCGGCCCTTCCGCTTTATTTTTATTTCACATTTCTTCCCATGGTAGGAAATTATGGCATCGCTGCGGTGCGGGACGGTCTTTTTTCCCTTGCCCTGGCGGGTTCCATGGTGCTTATGGCAGAAGAAGCCTGGGGGAAAAAGGAATATGTCCTTTTCTTTCTGCTTTCACTTTCGCTCATGCTTCTTCGGAGCAACGGCCTTTTTATTGCGGCCCTTCTGTCGGTATGTTCTGCTTTTCTTAGAAAAAGCTGGAAAAAGGAAGCTGCCGTTTTTCTGCTCTGTGCCGTGGCGGCTATTGTTCCCGGGCGGCTTATCCTTTCTTACCATGACTGGCAGCCCCTTTTTCAGGAGAGTATGGCCATACCGCTCCAGCAGATGGGGCGGGTGCTGGTGATGGGAGGAAATCGAAGCGAAGAAACGGCGGTGCTCATGAATCATCTGCTGCCGGAGGACAAATGGAGGAAGAACTATTCCCCGGCCACCGTGGACTTTGTGAAATGGGACGATGATTTCAAAAGGAATGATTTGAATCGGGAAAAGGCTGATTTCCTTAAAGCTTGGGCGGATACGGGCCTTAAGAATCCAGGGCTTTATATGGAAGGCTGGATGACGGAAACCTATGCCCTGTGGAATCTGGACCCCCTGGAACATGGCGTGCAGTCCCGTTTCGGCTGGGCATTGTCCGATGAGAATACGAAGCATATGGTGCCTTCGGACAATGATATGCTGGCTCTGGGAGACTTCCCCATGCCCTTCAGGCTGAAGTCGTTTCTTGGAGATTATACCTATTCCGGCAGCCGGTTCCTGGGAAGCGGGATCTGCCTCTGGATGACTCTTTTCCTCTGCCTCCTCTTCCGGTGCGGCGGAAGGAAAAGATTCATTCCGGCGGCGCTGCCCCTTCTGGCCAATACGCTTACCCTGCTTGTTTCCACGCCGGCCTCTGCGGTTTTCCGGTATTCCTTTGCCTATGTGCCGGGGATTCCTATTCTCCTTATTCTTTTTCTTTTTGGGAAGGATAACCGCTGCTGATTTGCGTATTTCCATTTCATAAAGGAGCTTTCTATGGAAAGAGTAAAAAATACGGCCCAGTATGATGCCATCCATTCCGAAGGACCTACCCTGGTTATTGCGGGACCGGGAACGGGAAAGACTTATACCATCATCCAGCGGGTGCTTTACCTTATACGGGACAGGAAGGTGAAGCCGGAGCAGATTATGATTGTGACCTACACGGTGAAGGCGTCTAAGGAGCTCATGACAAGGCTCACCAATGAGCTGTCCCGGCAGGGCATTGAAATCAACCTCCATGAAATGTACATTGGCACTTTTCATCATATCTGCCGCCGGCTGTTGAAGGAATTTCGGGAATACACAAGGCTGGAGAGAAATTTCATCGAAACGGACCAGTTCGAGCAGCAGTACATGGTGTATGAGCATTTGGCGGAATTTGAAAAAATTCCAAACTTTGAGATGGTGGTACGGTCTTCCTATATTAACAGGGCCGAAGAGGAAGTGAAGGTGGCGCCGTGGAAAAGGTGCCGCACCATCTGCCAGTATGTGAACCGCCTGTCGGAAGAACTGATGAATCCGGAGGACATGACAAGGAGCGGTGATGAAAAAATCCGGGTGCTGGGCTGGATGATGATACGGTATGAAAAGCTGGCGAAGAAGAAGAATTTCCTGGATTTCACCAAGCTCCAGACAGAAGCGTACTACATCCTCTCGGAGAAGGAAAACGTACGGCGCCGGGTGCTGGAGAAAATCAAGTATATTCTGGTGGATGAATACCAGGACACCAACTATATCCAGGAGCGGCTGGTGCAGCTTTTAGGCGGCAGGGAGAGGAACATCTTCGTAGTAGGTGACGATGACCAGAGCATTTACCGGTTCCGCGGCGCCACGGTGGCCAATATCCTGCAGTTTCCACAGCAATTCGGCGGCCGCTGCCATGTGATTACCCTTCACACCAATTACCGCTCCAATCAGGGCATCGTTTCCTTCTGCATGCACTGGATGGCCCAGCCCGACTGGTTTTCCTGGGAACGCATGGGCCGTCTCTACCGCTATCGAAAGGGCTTGGTGGAATCTGCCGGCGGAAAGGCGGCTGCTCCTTCGGTGGTGCGGATTACGGCGGAGGAAAATGACGCCCTTTTTGAAGACAGGGTGTGCGATTTCATTGAAGAACTGAAAACGAGGGGCTGCATATCGGACTATAACCAGGTGGCACTGCTCTTTGATTCGGTGAAGGGCGATACCTCCATTCGCCTCCAATATGCCCTGGATAAAAGGCATATTGCCGTATATGCACCGCGGTCGGGCCACTTTTTTGAAAGAAAGGAAGTGGCCTGGTTCCTGGGATGCCTGCTTTATATGTTCTCCGCCATCCGGCGCAAACTGGGGCAGGACAGGGTGATGGATGAAACCGAGGGAATCCGGGGCACCTATGCTCTTTTCCTGTCCATGGCGGAAACCATGATGGAGAAAAACGAGGAACTTGGCCGGTGGCTTCGTTCTATGAAGAGGAAAATAGAAAGAGAGAAGAAGCTTCCTGAAAATCTGCTTCCCATGGCCTACAAAATCCTGTCTTTTCCGCCCTTTTCCGGCTTTATCGACCAGGCGGGAAAGGGAGAATGCAATGAAGCCAGAAATCTCTCCTCCATGACCAGGCTCATCAGCCGCTTTGACTGCTTCATTGAAGAAAATCATGGTTACGGCAAGGAAACGCTGGAGGATGTATATACTTTCTTCTCCCGCTACCTGAGGCTCTGGTATGAAAACGGGGTGGGGGAATATGAAGATGAAGAAGCCTATGCTCCCAAAGGACAGGTGTCCTTTCTCAATATTCACCAGTCCAAGGGACTGGAATATCCGGTGGTCATCGTGGCTTCCCTCCACGAAAATCCCAGAGGCGAGGATTCCCTCATTCCAAGGGTGGTGGAAAAGATGACAGGCCGCCGTTCCTATGAGCCCTACAGCGATATACGGGACTTTGATTTTCGAAGGAAGTACTATACCGCCTTTTCCCGGGCGGAAACGGTGCTGGCCCTGGCTTGCTGCATAAAAAAAGGAAAGCAGCCTTCCCCGGTCTTCCAGAAGCCCCTTTCCAGCCTGCCGGAATTTGACAGAAAGGAAATCAATTTCACAAAGCTTAAGTTCCGGCCCGTGGAAAAGGGCCATTTCAAACCCCGTATTTCCTTCACCTCCCAGGTGGCGCTTTATGAGGAATGTCCCCTGAAGTACAAGCTCAGCCGGGTATACCGGTTTGCACCGGTGCGGGGACTCTCCCTTCTCTATGGTACTCTGGTTCATGAAACCATCGAAGATATCCACCGGGCGGTGATTTCCGGGCAGAAGGAAAGGCTTACGCCGGCCAATGTATACGCCTGGCTCATGGCAGACTACCAGGCTCTCTCCAAGGCGGAAAATACCTGGCTTTCCAAGAAAGAACTGGACAGGGCTTTTGGGGAGGTGCTTGGATATATTTCCTACCGCCAGGGGGACTGGTCCATGATACGGGAAGCGGAATACCCGCTGGAACTGGTGAAGGATGATTACATCCTGAATGGCACCATCGATCTTCTCCAGAGCGGGAAAGGTTTGGTGGACATCATCGATTTCAAGACAGGCAGGAAGCCCGACAGGAAGAGTGCCCTCTTTGCCAGGTACGAAAGCCAGCTCCAAATCTATGCCTACCTGGTGGAAAAGAAACTGAAAGCGCCGGTGGGAAAGCTTCTTCTTTATTTCACCGGAGAAGCGGAGGAGCCGCTGCTGGAGGTGGAAGGAAATCCGGAAAAGGTGGAAGAGCGGATGAAATCATTTGATAGAATTGCTCATCGCATCCTGGCAGAAGATTTCAACCACCGGAAGAAAATGGTGAACGGCAGGCTTCCGGAAAGCTGCCGCTTCTGTGAATGGAGGGCCTACTGCGAAAGAAAGGGGCCCTGAAAAGGCAATAAAAAAATCCCGCAGATCGCGGGATTTTTTTATTGCAGTAAAGAAAAACCGATTAATTCAGTGTGGATTCCATGGTGCCGTCGCATTCTCTTTCTGCATCTTTTTTGAAGACCGTCTTCTTCAGGAAGAGGAAGAGGCATACAGCGCCGAATACGATGCCTGCGGGATAGGTGATGGAAGGATCCATCTGGAGGCCTTCCTTGGCCTGCAGGATGTAGGTGAAGGTAACTACGGACATGAAGGTGGCAGGAATGCAGGCCATGAGCCATGCATAACGGTTAGCACACTGATGATAAAGGTAAACAGCACCGGTCCAGAGAACAATCATAGCCAGGGTCTGGTTTGTCCAGGAGAAATAACGCCATACGATGTTGAAATCAATCTGGGAAAGGAGACCGCCAATGGCAAGCAGGGGAACAGCGAAGGCCAGACGTTTGGAAGTCTTCTGCTGGTCAATGTGGAACCAGTCGGACAGGGTGAGGCGGGCAGCGCGGAAAGCGGTGTCGCCGGAAGTGATGGGGCAGGCAATGACGCCAAGCATGGCAAGCACTGCACCGATGCCGGTGCCCATGTAGCCTACGCAGATATCATAAACTGCGCCGCCGGGGCCGCCGGATTTCAGAACAGCCTGCAGACCGCCGGTGCCGTCGAAGAAGGTAACGCCGGCTGCAGCCCAGATGAGGCAGATAATGCCTTCAGCCACCATGGCGCCGTAGAATACGGGACGGCCAAGACGTTCATCTTTCAGGCAGCGGGCCATGATAGGAGACTGGGTGGAATGGAAACCGGAAATCGCACCGCAGGCAACGGTGATGAACATGAGCGGCCAGATAGGAAGCTGGTGTTCGCCGGGGTACAGATTGGCCAGAACCATTTCAGGCATTACATGGCCGCCAACGCCCATGAGCATGCCGCCGGCAATGCCCAGAGCCATGATGATAAGGCAGATACCGAAAATCGGATAGAAACGGGCGATAATCTTATCAATCGGAAGAAGGGTGGCCAGGAAATAGTAGGCAAGAACCACCAGAAGCCAAGGGAGAACCTGCCAGCCGGTAAGCTTGGAAAGAAGCATGGCCGGGCCGGTCATGAATACGGTGCCTACCAGCACCAGGAGGATCACAGAGAAGAAACGCATAATGGTGAGCATGGTGTGGCCCATATGGCAGCCAACAATTTCAGAAATACTGTGGCCGTCTTCGCGGATGGACATCATGCCGGACAGGTAATCATGGACGCCGCCGGCAAAAATGGTTCCCAGCACAATCCAGAGATACACGGACGGACCCCAGAGAGCGCCGCCCAGGGCGCCGAAAATAGGACCAAGGCCTGCAATGTTTAAAAGCTGGATGAGGAATACCTTCCAGGTAGGAAGGGGCATGTAGTCAACGCCGTCATTGTGGATGAGGGCAGGTGTCTTTCTGTCCGTCGGTCCAAAGAGTTTGTCCACTATGGATCCGTAAATAAAATAGCCGGCTATGAGGGCAGCCAGGGCAAGTAAGAAAGTAGTCAAGGAAATGCCTCCTTAAAAATCGGTAAAATGTGGATTTCCATGAAATATTCATGGATTGTCTCAAGTAGTACAAATCATAAAGAATAGAGCCGCTATCCTATGGAATCCATCTCCTCTCGTTTTGAAGCATTATGACTATTTGTAATAGATAATTCACATTATGAGTATTGCTCATATACAATGCCATTTGCTTCTGCTTCGTTGCTTCACATGCATAACAGAATACAACGAAAAAAAGAATTCGTCAATAGGGGAAATAGGATATACTCTTTTGAAATTGGAGAAAAATAAGAGTAACCGATTTCTTCTATTCTTTGAAATAATACAAGCCCAATTTACTATGATTTTAAGTGATAGTTCTATACAACCGGCGCAGGCAGAAAATATCTTATATAATACATATATAAACAGTGGAAAAGAGGAAAGAAAAAGAAGGAGGGTACACATGAGACAGATATAGAAAGCATCCAATAGTTGCTATAGAAATATTATATAGCCAAGAAAGGCCATTTTCTGGTTCCTTGGCTCATGGTTCCTAGGGAAGAAACATTGGCGGCGAGGGTGAGAAGTGGTAAAGTATAAAGTAAAGGAGGGCGAAGCTCTGAGGAACACCGAAAATTTGAGAAAAGAACTGACGCCCCTATCCTCCGTCGCCTGCGGCGCCAGAGCCCCCTTCCTATGGAAGGGGGCTCTGGCACTACGCCATGCAGCATTGGAGACACAAGAGGAAATCCCGTAACGCTGGCTCCTTCCTCAGGAAGGAGCTGCCCGATAGGGCTGAGGATAGGTCCGAAAAGATTTAGAAGAGAACTGACGCTCCTATCCTCCGTCGCCTGCGGCGCCACCCGCTGGCCGGGCTTTAAGGTGTTCGCTTTATGTGCAGGCTATGCTCACATATTAGCCCGGCTCAGAAGTCCTCTGCAGGACTTCTGCCTGTGGAAGGGGGCTCTGGCTCTTCGTCATGTAGCACTGGAGACACAAAAGGTAATCCCGTAACGCTGACTTTATACTCATCGCTGTCAAAGGCGGCGATACCACCACCGTCAGCCCGTTAGGGCTGTCGCCCCCTGAGCGAAGCGAACACAACCCGCCGCCGTCAGGCGGCCATAACCTTCGGGGCAAAGCCCCGTCAACCTTCTCCTCTGAACCTTGTTTCTAAAAAATATATAAAAAATTATTTGACAGGCCTATCAGAAAAGGTTATAATACTCCTTGTGAGATTTGTCCGGAAACCACTAGCCCCGGAGGATGGACGATGTCTTGCGGTTCTGTTTTTTATTCAGGAGGAATCATTTATAATGAAAACCACATTTATGGCCAATGCGGGCAACATTACCCGTAAATGGTATATCGTAGATGCTGAAGGACTGACCGTTGGCCGCCTGGCTGCTAACGTTGCCAAAGTTCTGTCCGGCAAAAATAAACCTACCTACACACCGCATGTTGATACCGGTGACAACGTCATCATCATCAATGCAGACAAAGTCATTCTGACAGGCAAGAAAGAACTGAAGAAAGTTTACTTCCATTACACCGGCTACATCGGTGGCGACAGATACCAGAAGGCAGGAGATGCTCTTCGTGAAAGACCGGTATGGGTTGTTGAACACGCAATCCGCGGCATGCTTCCAAAGAACAAGCTCGGTGCCCAGATGTATCGTAAGCTTCACGTTTATGCTGGCAGCGAACATCCGCATGCAGCACAGAAACCTGAAGAATTAAAGTTTGATATCCGTTAACCGGAAGGGAAGGAAATAAGAAATGGCAGAAGCTACATACTACGGCACCGGCCGCAGAAAGACATCCGTTGCCAGAGTCCGTCTGGTACCGGGACAGGGTAATATTACAATCAATGGCCGTGATCTGAAGGATTACTTCGATCTGGCTACTCTCGAACTGATTATTAAGCAGCCGCTGGAACTGACCGGCACCACCTCCGCTTACGACGTGATTGCCAACGTACAGGGCGGCGGACGTACAGGCCAGGCAGGCGCTATCCGTCACGGCATTGCCAGAGCACTGCTGGACGTTGATGCAGACTACAGAAAAGTACTGAAGAGCGCAGGTCTGCTTACCCGTGATCCAAGAATGAAAGAACGTAAGAAATACGGTCTCAAGAAAGCAAGAAAAGCAAGCCAGTTCTCCAAACGTTAATCCGTTTCCGAATGGCAGACGCCCATGGTTTTCCATGGGCGTTTTCTTTTTGCCGATTTTTCAAGAGTAGCCTTTTCCATGGCCCATGTCGTATAATATTAGATATATGTACAGGAGGAAAAAAGATGATACCGGTAATGACAATGGAAGATATCCATGACGCAACAGAGACATTTGCCAGATATGGCGTGCCGGCTGACCGTATTTTCAGTGAAATCATGCGGGCGCGGTACCTGGATTATGTCCTTTTTTTAAATCCTGCCAATCAGCAGTACGGCATATCCATCGAAGATTTATACGACAATATGAAGGAAACCGCAGAGAAGCTGGGCATGTATGAAGGAGACGCGGACACCTACGTGCGGGTATATACCCTGGCGCTTCGGGTGGACCCCATGGCCTTTGCTCCCGGTGTTTCTCCCATGGAAGAGGAAATGAAGGCCCTGGTGGCCTATGGGGCTGAGCGGGCAGAAAAGTCCGGAAAAACGGTCCTCTTCTCCGGTGTGGATTCCTACCTTCCCTATGCAGCCAGACTCTGGGATAAGCTGGCGGATAAACGGCTTGCCTTTGTGGTGGAAAGCGCCCTTTGGAAGAAAAGGCTGCAGCTCCTGTTTCCCCGCTGCCGCTTCCTCCTGCCGGAGGAGCTCTCAGGGGACGAGGTCAGGTATGATTACATTTTCCATGGCAGCTTGACAGGCCTTGGTGAGGGAAAACAGCTTCTGTCCCTTCTGGCGGACAAGGGCCATATGGACTGGGTGCTCCCTTATGAAGCCTTTACCGGCTCTGATGAGCGTTCCGCGGATGCGCGAAATGAAATTCTTCAAAGCGGCCGCCTTTCCGGTTACTATGACATGGTTATGGGGCAGAGGGAATATGCTTTCCTTCGTTTTGATGACGGAAAGGACAGCGTGTCCTTTGGAAATATGGATTTTGCAGAGGGGACATGCCATTTCTATGAAAAGCTTGCCATGCCTGTTTCTTCCTTTAAAGAAGCGGAGGAATGGAATTACGACGTTTATGCCTATAATGGCTCTCCGGCACTTACGGCTATCCTCTCTGGAAATATCCTGCAGATGGAGCATAACTTGGGGCAGGAGTTCGAAGAAGTGAAGAAGGAAATCCTTCCCGCCGGAAGACACATGGTTCTTTCTGCCTCTGCAGTCACCGATTCGGAAATCCGGAGGGATGAGCTGAAGCCGGTGGTGTGGGATGAGGAAAAGGAAGGGATCCTTCTTAAAGAGGGAGACCTGGTGGTTTCTTTCCATCATGGTGAGCTCCATTTTCTTCCTGTGGAAAAAGGGGAGGAATACGTGGCAGGAGAGGGAGTGTTTGGCATCAGGCCCAAGGCCTTTTATACGCCCTGGTATCTGAAGCTCTATCTGGATGGCCCGGTGGGCCGCCTCTTCCTGGATACCATGAAAGCAGGAGAGGCCTATGCCTTTTCCCTGTCCCGACTTCTACGTCTGCCCATTCCTTCTGCAGACAGAGAGAAAATGGCGGACATTACGGAAGCCGCCAGGGCATCTATTTTTCATCTGGCAGAAGCGGAGAGGAACTGGCGCCGCGTGAAACGGGAGTCCGTTGGCATGATGATGGGACATCCCATGATGTAAGAAAATCAGATGTTGATTGAATCAGCGCTTCCTGAAGAAAGGAATTTTTATGAAAATCGTACTTGCAACCCATAACCAGGGGAAAATCAGGGAATTTAAAAAGGCCTTTGCAGAAATCGGCTGGGAGGCTGTGCCCATAGCGGATGTGGCCGACGTGCCTGAGCCGGAAGAAACGGGATATACCTTTGAAGAAAATGCCCTTATCAAGGCCCATTATTATGCCAAAGCAGTGAATCTGCCTGTGCTTTCCGACGATTCCGGCATCATTGCCGATGCATTAGGCGACTGGCCCGGTATTTATTCCGCCCGCTATGCCGGCGTTCACGGCGACGATGAGGCGAACAACAGGAAGCTCATCGAAGATTTGAAACCCTATACAGGGGACAAGCGGAAGGGGCGCTACGTATGTGTGACAGCCCTGGCATGGCCCGATGGCAGAGAACTTACTGCTGAAGGGACCTGTGAAGGCATAATCCGCGATTTCTACAAGGGGAAGGGCGGCTTTGGCTATGATCCCCTTTTCTACCTGCCCCAATACGGAAAAACCATGGCGGAGCTTCCTATGGAGGAAAAGAATAAAATCAGCCACCGGGGACGGGCGCTGAAGGCTCTCCTTGCCAAGCTGAAAGAAATGAAATGACCTGCCGGCTTTGCAGGCATCCTTACCTTAAGGGAGCACTGATTAATTCGCAGAATCGAATTTCATATGTATTTTTATCCAATGCTGCGTCATCAGTCTCCTTAAATAGCTCGCTATTCGCGTCGACTGATTCCTTGCATTGAATAAAAATACAAGAATGAAATCCGATAACGATTTAATCAGCGCTTCCCTTAAGTTATAGAGCTTACACTTATTTATGCTTAAAAAGTATACACGTTAATAGCCTATTTCAATTTATATAACCTTATGATATAATTTGTGTGTTCCAGTAAAGGAACCGATGAGGGAGGTGACAGTTTACTTCATGAAAAGGAGTAAGCTTAAACTTTACGGATTCAATAACCTGACGAAGACCCTGAGCTTCAATATGTATGATGTGTGCTATGCCAGCACGGAGGAAGAACGGAAAAAGTACATCGCCTACATTGACGAGCAGTACAGCGCTGAAAGGCTCACCGGCATTCTCCAGAAGGTGGCAGACACCATCGGTGCCCAGGTGCTGAACATCGCCCAGCAGGATTATGATCCCCAGGGCGCCAGCGTGACCATGCTCATTGCAGAGGAAGAACTGGAAAAGAAGGATGTGGTGGCCCATCTGGATAAAAGCCATATCACCGTCCACACCTATCCGGAAATGCATCCCCAGGACGGCATCTGCACCTTCCGGGCGGATATCGATGTATCCACCTGCGGAAAGATTTCACCGCTCAATGCATTGAATTTCCTGCTCCGTTCCTTCGAAGCGGACATTGTCATCACGGACTACCGGGTCCGCGGCTTCACCAGGGACGTGAAGGGAAAGAAAATTTTCATCGACCATCGGATTAATTCCATCCAGAACTACATGGCGCCGGAACTCCGTCATACCTATGACATGATCGACGTCAATGTGTATCAGGAAAATATTTTCCATACGAAAATGATTCTTCACGACTTTAAGCTGGATAATTATCTTTTCGATATGACCGAAAAGGACCTGGCTCCGAAGGAAGTGAAGCGAATCCGCCGCCTGCTGAAGCAGGAAATGTATGAAATTTTCAATGGCAGGAACATGCCTGCCATTAAAGACTGATTTGTATTTTTTTTATTACAAGGAGGAAAAGAATGGATACAGCAGAACTGAAGAAAGAAGCCATTGCGCTTAGAAAAGAAAAGCACCAGATGATTAAGACTGCTCTCAACGCAGACATGAAAAACGGCCATGACCTGGCCATCGTCTACACCCCCGGCGTTTCCGCACCGTGCCTGGAAATCAAGAAGGATGAAGACCTGTCTCTGGAAATGACCTGGAGAGGCAACGTGGTAGCCGTTATTTCCGACGGCACCCGCGTACTGGGCCTTGGCGACATCGGCGCTGCCGCAGCCATGCCTGTTATGGAAGGCAAATCCGCCCTCTATAAGAGATTCGGCAACATCGACGCTATCCCCATCGTTCTTGACACCAAAGACAAGGATGAATTCATCCACACCGTAAAGCTGTTGGAAAAGAACTTCGCCGGCATCAACCTGGAAGACATTTCTTCCCCGAAATGCTATGACATTGAAGACGAACTGAAGAAAATCATGAATATCCCCGTATTCCATGATGACCAGCACGGCACCGCCATCGCAGCGCTCGCTGCTCTTCTTGGCGCCCTCAAAGTGACCGGCAAGAAAATCGATGAAATCAAAGTCGTCATGAACGGCGCCGGCGCAGCAGGCACCGCCATTGCCCGCCTTCTCCTGGAAGACGGCGTAAAACCGGAAAACATGACCATCCTCAACTCCAAGGGCATCCTCTATGATAACGGCAAGCGGGACCGCGTTCAGCTGGAACTGATTCAGAAGACAAATCCGGAAAACAAACAGGGCACCTTCGCCGACGCCGTCAAAGGGGCCGACGTACTCATCGGCTGCTCCGCTCCCGGCGTATTCAACTGCGACGCCATCAAGACCATGGCCGATAAGAGCATCGTCTTTGCCATGGCAAACCCGGTACCGGAAATCATGGAAGAAGAAGCCAAGGAAAAGGGTGTATTCATCTACGGCTCCGGCAGAAGCGACATGCACAACCAGGTTAACAACTCCTCCGTATTCCCGGGCCTCTTCCGCGGCGCCCTGGACGTAAGAGCACGGCAGATTAACGAAGAAATGAAACTGGCCGCTGCCCATGCGCTGGCTGACCTGGCCACCAAGTGCACCCTGGACCCGGACCATGTGGTGGTGGACGTATTCGACGAAAGAGTACCCCACGAAGTGGCAAAGGCCGTTGCCAAAGCAGCCATCGCTTCCGGCGTGGCAAGGGTCACCGAACTTCCTGAGCAGTATAAAGACTGAGCGGACAGTGTGAAGAAAAAATCTCCTGCAGAGAGGAAAATCTCCGCAGGAGATTTTTTGTCTTGGGGCGCCTGCAGTGTTCGGCGGGAAGTAAATCCCGTAACGTAAGGGGGCTGAGGATAGTCTTTGCGTAGCAAAGGTGCCGTCAAGGGCGGCGTTTCACGAATGAGTCACATCAGGTCCCTCTGGAGATTCGGCTTTTCTACGCAAAGCCCGCCAGCCTCTGGCTCTTCGTCATACACCATGGGCAACATAAAAGTAAATCCCGTAACGCTGACTTTATACTCATCGCCCCATAGGGCGATACCACCACCCTTTGAACCAGCCTGCCAAAGGCAGGCAGAACCCTTTGAACCTTCTGAACCCGAGCCGCAGGCCAATCCATGGGCCCCTTTCCTCACTGTACTGAAAAGTATATAATAAGGTATACGACTAGTGGCGGCCTGAGATGATATTTCCAGGGGCCGGACAGGAAAGGCTTTCTTATGAATCTGATTAACCGCATGGTTTCCTGTATCAGGGACAGGGGATTCCGGAATCTTCCGGAGGATGAACGGGCAGGAAAAATCGATGAAGGGGCGCTGGCTATCCTTCGAAAACTGAATGATGAAGGGAAAGAGGCCTATGTGGTGGGCGGCTGCGTGCGGGACCTTCTCATGGGCCTTGTACCCCATGACTGGGATATAACCACCTCTGCCCGGCCGGAGGAGACCATGGCCATTGCCAGGGCGGCGGGCTGGAAAGCCGTTGACGGCGGGGGACGGCGCTTTGGTACGGTCATTGTGGTGCGGAATGGAAAAAACTATGAGGTCACCACGTTCCGGAAGGAGTTTTACGGTGCCGATGCCCACAGGCCGGAGACAGTTTCTTTTTCCGATACATTGAAGGAAGATGTGAGCCGCCGGGATTTCACGGTGAATGCCATGGCCCTGGACGGGGACGGCTGCCTCTATGATTACTTCCATGGACTGGAGGATCTGGAAAAGAAGCGGCTCCGTACCGTAGGAGATGCGGAGAGCCGGTTCAACGAGGATGCCCTCCGCATGTTCCGGGCCTGCCGTTTTCTGGGGCAGCTGGATTTCATGGCGGATAGAAGTCTGGTGGAAGGCATGAAGGATGCCTTTCCACGGGTGGAAGGGCTTTCCCTGGAACGGGTGAAGGAGGAAGTGAACCGCCTTCTGGTAACACCCCATGCGGCCAGGGGACTTGACCTTATGGTGAGGAGCGGGCTCAATGAAATGAGCTGCCGGGCGAAGGAAAACGGCGCTTATACGGCACTGCCTATCCTCCCGGAGCTTTCCCATCTGGTGGGCCTTCCACAGCAGAAGGAATTTCATAAGTACGACGGCTGGTACCACACCCTGGCAGTGGTGGACGCATCGGCGCCTATCCTGCTGAACCGATGGGCCGCTCTTCTCCACGATGTGGGAAAGGGGATGCCCGGCATCCGGGCGGTAAGGAAGGGAAAACTCACCGATTATGGCCACGATACGGAAGGAGCCCATATGGCAAGGGCCATTCTTTCCCGCTGGCAGATGCCTGCCGATTTCACGGACCGGGTGGTGTGGCTTGTGGAAAATCATATGAAATTTCACTATTTCGCTAATTTTGGCGAAGCCAATGCACTGAAATGGGTGCGGAGCCTGGCAAGAAATAAGACCTTCCGCTCCTCCGCCGACATGGCAGAGGCTTTCCGTCAGATGACGGATTTGGGAAATGCGGACATCATCGGCTGCGGACGGCCCCTTTCTGCTACGGAAGGACACAGCGAATTCGGACGGTACATGGAGGATTTATCACAGGAGGTGCCTGTCACCACCCATGAGCTTCATTACGGGAAAGAAGTGCCGGAACTATTAGGACGCCTGGCAGGAGAGGGAATGCAGAATCTTCTTCTCCGGGTGCAGAACGGGAATCTGGAAAATACGCCTGCCGCGCTGTATGATGCGGCGGTAAGATTTAAGAGGAGAAGGGAACATGAAAAAGGAACTGCCCAGGAATAGGATGAGGAAGCGAAGCATCAGGCTTTCGTTCATCCTCTGCTTCATTGGCGGACTCCTGCTTCTCCGTCTCATGTGGGTGCAGATTATCCAGGGGCATCATTATGAGGAAATGGCTATGAACCAGACGGAAGGGGTGCAGACCCTCTATTCGCCCCGCGGCACCATTTACGACCGGAATGGCAGGGAACTCGCTTTTTCCATTATGGTGAAATCCTTTTTTGCCGACCCCGGTACCATGAATGTGAGCCCCGAAGAGGCGGCGAAAGAGCTCTCGCCCCTGCTTCACCGGAAGGAAGGGGACCTGGTGAAGGATTTGTCAGAGGATACCCGCTTCGTGTGGCTGGAACGGGTGATGGACCCGGAGGATTCGGATAAGGTCATCGCTTTGATTAAGGAAAAGAAATGGAAGGGCTTTGGTTTCTTCGATGAAAGCCGCCGTTTCTATCCCAACGACTCCATGGCTGCCAATGTGCTTGGCTTCGTAGGTCTGGACGACAGGGGCCTAGACGGACTGGAAATGTCTCTGGACGATCTTATCCGCGGCGGGAAAAATAAACAGCATATTTTAACCGACGCCAGGGGAAATCCGATTTTAAAGTCTGCCATGGCGCCGTACAAGGCGAAAAAGGAAAAATCCGTATATCTTACCATTGACCAGAATATCCAGTTCTATGCGGAACGGGCGCTGGACCGGGCCATGGCTTCCACCCATGCCTCCGGCGGTATTATCATCGTCATGGACCCCAAGACCGGAGCTATCCTGGCTTTGGGCAACCGTCCTTCCTATGACCCCAACCACTTCGATAAGGCCACGGAAGCGGAATTTAAGAACCGGGCGGTGGTGGATATTTACGAACCGGGTTCCACCTTTAAGCCCATTATTGCGTCGGCGGCCCTTGCTGCAGGCACCTATGATACACAGCGGGTATGGCACGACCCCGGCGCCGTATGGGCCTCGGGCCATGCCATCCGGAACTGGAATGACGAGTCCTACGGCGATGTGCGGCTGGTGGATATTCTGAAATTCTCCATTAACACCGGTTTTGCCCACATCGGACTCCTCACCGGCGGCGAGACATTGACCCGCTATGCCAAAGCATTTGGTTTCGGGAAGCCTACGGGCATCGAACTGCCCGGTGAAGGCAGCGGCATCCTCTTTGAACCGAAGGATATGCGGCCCATCGATGTGGCCACCATGTCCATCGGCCAGAGTATCGCCGTAACGCCTCTCCAGATGGTGCAGGCCTACAGCGCCATTGCCAACGGCGGCAAAATGGTGAAGCCCCATATTATCCAGTCCATCAAGAACGCCGACGGCAGTGACTACAAGGTGACGCCGGTGGAATACAGCGGCGAACCGATTTCACAAAAAGTGGCGGATGAAGTGAAGGACATGATGGAAAAAGAAGTCTCCGAAGGCGGCGGCACCAATGCGAAGGTGCCGGGCTACCACATGGCCGGCAAAACAGGTACAGCCCAGAAGCTGGACCCGGTGAACGGCGGCTACCTGAAGGGGCAGTACATTGCCTCCTTCTGCGGTTTCGGCCCTACTGAAGACGCCAGGGCCATCTGCCTTGTGGTACTGGATACGCCAAAGGGTACCTACTACGGCGGCCAGGTGGCGGCGCCGGTATTCAAGGAGGCCATGACCCAGATCATGCGGTATCTGAAAATCCCTACCCTGGACGACCAGACCATCCACGCCAAACCGCAGGACAAGCCCATCGAACTGTACAAACCCAGCCTTCCTCCGGAAAGTGCTAAGGAATTCCGTCTCCCCAGCTTCACCGGCTGGTCCATGCGGGACGTAGGTGAATGGCTCACCCGGGCAGGCCTGGGCTTCCAGCCTGAAGGCAGCGGCTACGCCGATAAACAGGACCCCGGTATCGGCGCAAGAGTAAGACGGGGAGATAACGTAAAGGTTCATTTTTCCCATCATGATTGAAATAGAGCAGCGCTTCCTTAGGTGGCGCTGCTCTTTTGACATGCTTTTAGCGTGAGGGTTCAGAAGGTGCAAAAGGTTCACAGGGTTCAAAGGGTGGTGGTAGGCGCCCTTTAAAAAGAAGGGGCGCCAGTTTGTATAAAACCGGACAACCGCCCTTACGGGCGAGGGGAAACCATACAACCGCGCCTGCAGCGCGAGGGAAATGCACCCCTTCTGCCGCCTTCAGCGGCGTCTCTCCACGGGAAAGCGTCTCACACGATTCTCAGTCGCCTACGGCTCCCTACGAATCGTGTTCGCTTGCCACTCCGGAGGGGGAGATTTGCTCTCCGCTTACCCTTGTGCTAACTTAAGTTGCTCATTGTATAGTGGCGAGAAAACTTCCCCCCTCCGGGGTGGCAAAGGAACTGGAGTTGCACTAGCGAACTGGATTTGTAAGGGAGCAAAGCGACCTGAAAATCCAGTGAGTCAGTGACAGCAGAGGATGTAGAGAAGCGTAGCGCTCCGAAAATCCAGTGACATGCTTCCCTTTAGGAGAAGTCCCCGTAGGGGAATAGGGGTGCATTTCTGTTGTGGAGACCCTGCAGAGGGTCTCCAAGTCGGGCGAAGTTTGTCCTTAGCCTGCACACAAAAGGACCTTCCTATGAATCGCCCGACCGATGAAGCGAGGTTTTACGGTTTTCGCTGCCAAAGGCAGCGCTGCCGTCAAAGGCGGCATATATACTCATCGCCCGCAGGGCGATACCACAACCCTTTGAACCCGCCTGCCGAAGGCAGGCAGAACCTTCTGAACCTTCTGAACCCTGCCACGCAGTGGCTCCAATGGCGATACCACACCCTTTGAACCTTTTGAACCCTCTGAAGCCTTTGAACCCTTTGAACTTTCCGATTGTGATATAATGAAAAGAGCGTTGATTCATTGGCCCTATAATACCGGTGAATCCGTATTTCTATCAGGTAAAGAATTCAAAAAAGTGGTTGGGCATGAAGGAGTGGACATGATGTTAAGCGATATTGAAATTGCACAGAAAGCAGAATTGAAGCCGATTACAGAAATCGGTGCTTCCATCGGGATTCCGGCGGAGGATTTGGAAAATTACGGCCCCTACAAGGCTAAGGTTTCCCTGAAGCTCACAAAGGAACTTGAGAACAAGCCCATGGGTCATCTGATTCTTGTCACCGCCATTTCTCCAACCCCCGCAGGGGAAGGGAAGACTACCACCACCGTAGGCCTTGGGCAGGCGCTGGCGCAGCTGGGGAAAAAGGCCATGATCTGCCTCCGCGAACCGTCCCTTGGTCCCTGCATGGGCATTAAGGGCGGCGCCGCAGGCGGCGGTTATTCCCAGGTGGTTCCCATGGAGGACATTAACCTTCATTTCACCGGCGACCTTCATGCCATTACGGCTGCCAATAACCTTTTGGCTGCCATGGTGGACAACCATATCCAGCAGGGAAATGCCCTTGGCATTGATCCCCGCCGGGTGGTATGGAAACGGGTGGAGGACATGAATGACCGGGTGCTCCGCCATATTGTGGTAGGCCTTGGCGGCCATGCCAACGGCGTTCCAAGGGAAGACGGTTTTGACATTACCGTGGCTTCCGAAGTAATGGCTATTCTCTGCCTGGCTGATTCCATCCGTGACATGAAGGAAAGGTTTGCCAGAATCATTGTGGGCTACACCTACGATAACAAGCCGGTCACTGCCGGTGACATCCATGCCCAGGGTGCCATGGCTGCCCTCATGAAGGATGCGCTGAAGCCGAACCTGGTACAGACCTTAGAGCACGTACCTGCCTTTATCCACGGCGGCCCATTTGCCAACATTGCCCATGGCTGCAACTCCGTACTGGCTACCCGCACAGCCCTTCACCTGGCGGATTATGTGGTAACGGAAGCCGGTTTCGGTGCGGATCTGGGTGCTGAAAAGTTCCTGGACATCAAGTGCCGTTTCGCCGGCCTGAAACCGGACGTTGCAGTGCTGGTGGCTACCATCCGTGCCCTGAAGATGAACGGCGGCAAGGCAAAGAACGAACTCACCGAATCGGATCCGGAAGCAGTGAAGAGGGGTCTCCCGAACCTGCTTCGTCATATTTCCAACCTGAAGAAATACGGTCTCCCCATTGTGGTGGCCCTCAATATGTTCCCCAGCGATACGGCAGAGGAAAAGAAGGTTATCGAAGATGCCTGCAGTGAAGCGGGTGTTCCGGTGGCTGAATCCACGGTCTTTGTGGACGGCGGCAAAGGCGGCCTTGACCTGGGACGGAAAGTGCTGGAAGCGGTGGACAAAGGCTCTTCCTACAAGCCTCTTTATGACCTGGACCTGCCGCTGAAGGACAAGATTGAAACCATTGCTAAGGAAATCTACGGCGCAGGCAGCGTGCAGTACGACAGCGCCGCTGAAAAGGAATTAAAGCACATCGAAGACATGGGCTTTAAGAATGTACCGGTGTGCATTGCCAAGACTCCGGCTTCCTTCAGTGATGATCCCACCAAGCTGGGGGCGCCCTCCGGCTTTACCCTCCATGTACGGGAAGTCAGGATTTCTGCAGGCGCCGGCTTCGTGGTCGTTCTCACCGGCAAGGTCATGACCATGCCGGGCCTGCCCAAGCATCCGGCAGCTGAACGGATTGATGTGGATGATGAAGGACATATTACAGGACTCTTCTGATATGGCAGATATACTGGACGGAAAAGAAACGGCGGCCTCCCTGGAAAAGGTTCTTCGGGAAAGGCTTTCGGCCCTGCGGGAAAAACATTATGAACCTAAACTGGCCATTATCCTGGCCGGCGGCAGCAAGCCCTCTGCCATGTACGCTTCCTTCATGCAGAAGGTGGCCAAGGGCTACGGCATTGAATCGGAAATTTTCCGGGAATCCGAAGACATTACGGAGGAAGAACTGGGAAGCCTGATTACCGATTTGAGCCATGACCGGGAAATCACGGGTATCCTCATGATGATGCCCCTGCCCGATGGCATTGATGCGGAAAAGATGATTGCTCTCATCGACCCGGACAAGGACGTGGACGGACTCACCGATACCAATGCAGGAAGACTTTCTGCAGGCAAGGCAGGACTCTTTGGCTGCACACCCCGGGCGGTGATGGCCATTCTTGACCATTACGGCATCAACCCCGACGGCAAAAAGGCGGTGGTCATCGGACGGAGCAATGTCATCGGCAAGCCGGTGTCCCTCATGCTTCTGAAGAAAAACGCCACCGTCACCATCTGCCATTCCCATACGAAGGATTTGAAGAAGATCGCTTCCGATGCGGATATCCTGGTGGCCGCCCTGGGCCATGCGGGCGCCGTGACGGCGGATATGGTGAAACCGGGAGCTGTGGTGATTGACGTGGGCATTAACCGGGTGAACGGCAAAACGGTGGGGGATGTGGATTTTGAGGCGGTTTCTGAAATCGCCGGCGCCATCACCCCTGTCCCCGGCGGCGTAGGCAGTGTCACCACCACCATGGTCATTGAAAATATCATTACTGCCGGTGAAAAACAGGCGGCAAAAGAAATGAAAGACTGAATCCATTTCATGAAAAAGGGGCTGTGAAAAAATGTAAATCGTTTTTTCACAGCCCTTTTTCCGCTTAGCATATAGATTTCAGAAAATTCTCAAAATGGCAGTAAGCTGTTCTCCGCATTGTCATCTCGAGCGGAGCTGCATGTCGATATGATGGCAAAAGTATCTGGCGCTATTGAGGCTCAGAGTCGAGAGATCTCCCGTCACAATGCGGTTTGTGCCATTGAGGAGGGAGATTTCTCCACTCCGCTACGCTACGGTCGAAATGACATTGAAGCGGGGATCCTTTTTGCGTTAATTCGTTAAAGATAAGGCGTCTGCCGCCGGATTGTCTGGCTATCTGATAAAAGATTAACCATTTTTTCACAGCCCCTTTTTTCAGTGGAAAAATTTTTCAGGAAAAGGTTCATAGCGTGCCCGAAGGTTCTGAACCCTCACGCCCGAAAGGGGGTGTCCCAGGCGTGTCTCTTTATTTATCCAGCAGCCCGTTAATGCAGATCATGGGTCTTCCTTTTCTCATTTCCACGTCCGCATCCACATCGAAAACTTCTGCGATGGCTTCGTGGGTCATGACTTCCATAGGCGGGCCGTGGCGCTCTATAACGCCATTTTCGAGAACCAGAAGATCCGTGGAGTAGCGGACGGCCTGGTTGATTTCATGGAGCACCATGACCACCGTAAGGTTTTCTTCCCTGTTCAGTTTAGACACCAGTTCCATCACTTCCAGCTGGTGGCAGATATCCAGATAGGTGGTAGGTTCGTCGAGAATCAGGATCTTCGGCTCCTGCGCCAGGGCCATGGCAATCCATACCCTCTGCCTTTCACCGCCGGACAGGCTGGCTGCGAGACGGTCCTTGAGATGGATGGTATTTGTTTTCTCCATCACCTCCGCCACCACTTCCCTGTCTTTAGTAGAAACGCCGCTCCACCAGTGCTGATAGGGATAGCGGCCGCAGGAAACCAGTTCTTCAGCGGTCATATCTTTGGGCACCTCGTGGAACTGGGGCAGGAAGGCCACCACCCGGGCCATTTCGTTGGTGCTGTAGGAAGAGAGCGGCCGCCCTGCGATTTCAATGGACCCCTTCTGGGGCTTCAGATTTCCTGTCACCGTTTTCAAAAGGGTGGATTTGCCGCAGCCGTTCCTTCCAAGGAAGGTAACAATGCTCCCTTTTTTAATGACGCCGCTGGCGCCGCGGAGAACGTGATGGTCTCCGAAGGAAACGTGAATGTCGGAAATTTTGATGGCAATATCGTTCGTATTCATCATGCGCTCCTCCTTAACAGATACAGGAAGAAGGGCGCGCCCAGGAAAGCCATGATAATCCCCGCAGGGATTTCAATAGGCGAAAAGAGCACCCGTCCCAGGGTGTCGCAGAACACAAGGACCCCGGCCCCCAGAATGGCGGAGCCCGGCACCACGTACTTGTAGTCCGTGCCGATAATGAGCCGTACAATGTGGGGCACCACAAGACCTACAAAGCCGATGAGCCCGGCTATGCTGACAGCACCGGCGGCAAGGAGAGCGGCCACGGCGGTCATGGAGAAGCGCACCTTTTCCACCGGCACCCCAAGACCTCGGGCCGTTTCATCACCAAGGCTCAGAATGGTCAGTGCCTTGCAGCCTGCCAGGGCCAGCACGAGACCAAGGACGGTGTAAGGAAAGAGGGCCTCCACCTGGGGCCAGCTTCTGGCGGAAAGTCCGCCCACCATCCACAAGAGGGCACCCTGCACTTTATCGGAGTAAAAAACGAGAAGTGCGGAAATACCGCTTCCCAGGAAAGCGCTTACCGCCACGCCGGCCAGGATAATGCGGCTGGGGCGGATGCCGTTCTTCCATGCCAGGGCATACACGGCAGCAGCTGAAAGCATGGCTCCCACAAAGGCCACCGGTGTCAGAAGGAGAGATGCTTCAGGCATGAAAATCAGCATGATCACCCCTGCCAGGCCGGCACCGCTGGAAACGCCCACGATTCCCGGATCCGCCAGAGGATTCTTCATCACTGCCTGCAGAATGGCACCGGACACAGCCAGATTGGCTCCCACCAGGGCACCTACGATATTCCGAGGGAACCGGATATTCCAGATTACCATTTCATCGGTGGTTTCCACATTCCCCAAAAGGGTATGCATAATGGTGGAAAATGAAATATCCGCCGAACCGAATATGAGGCTTGCCACCATGGCAAATACAGTAAAGGCGGCAAAGATGAGGATAATAAAAATGCGAAGGCCCCTGCTCTTCCCTGTTTCGTTCCTTTTCTCTTCCATACACCCACTCCTTCATAAAAGAGAAAACATGAAAAAGGAAGCAGTGCTGATTCTTTGAACCGCTCACTGCTTCCTTAATGGAATAACATCAAAATATCAGTACTATTTAATTATATCATCTTCTGATATTAATACAAGAGTTTTGACCCCTTTAGGGGTGTCTCATTTCTTTCCCTGCACGTAAAGCATATTATCCCTTTTCACCAGGTTGTACATGAGTGCGTTTACGCAGGAGGCTACGATGGAGCTGCCGCCTTTGGTGCCTCTCACGGTGATATAGGGGCAGGGAGCACGGCGGACCAGCTGTTCTTTGGAATCGGCGGCACCTACGAAGCCTACAGGAATGCCGATGATGAGGGCCGGGCGGATGCCGTCTTCTTCTACCATGCGGATGGCTTCATAGAGGGCGGTGGGCGCATTGCCTACGGCGATGATGGAACCGTTGAGGTCGGTGCCGAAGGAGTTCATGGCTGCCATGGAGCGGGCAATGTTCTTTTCTTTGGCAATCCTGGCAATCTCCGGATCTGCCACGCGGCAGAACACTTCGCCGCCAAGGGCAGCCAGGGCTCTTTTATTGATGCCTGCCTTTACCATATTCACGTCGCAGTAGATGTTGCAGCCGCCGGCGAGGGCTTTGATGCCTGCTTCCACGGCGCCTTCGCTGGTGCGGATAAGGTGGCCGTAGTCCACGTCGCCGGAAGCGTGAATCATGCGGGAATACACTGTCACTTCTTCGGGAGTGAGGTCGATGTCGCTGATAAAGGGATCAATGAGGTCCATGCTCTTTTCTTCAATGGCTCTCGGGTTTTTTATGAAATCCATAATGTTCCTCCATATATTTCAGGACGCCTGCGGTGGTATCAAAGACCGGGACGCCTTTCAAATCTGCTTTAGGTTTATCGATGACGATGACGGAAATACCGCTGTCCATGGCGGCCTTCAGCTTAGTGTCGCTTCCGCCGATGAGGCCGCTGTTCTTGGTGACCATGACGTCGCAGTGGTAATCATGAATCATGGCCAGGTTCATTTCATAGGAAAAGGGTCCTTGGATGGCCAGGATGTTCTTGGCCCGCATGCCCAGGTCTTCACACATTTTAATGACATTGGAAACGGGAAGTACCCTGGCCCAGATGGTCTTATCCTGAAGGGCCGGTTCATGGACGAATACGGGAAGGGTCTTGGAGCCGGTGGTGAGAAGGATACTCTTTCCCAGGCTTCCTGCCAGTTTGGCTGCTTCGAATTCATCCTTTGCATGATAGAGCTTATCATAGTCGGGAAGCGAAATTTCCGCCCTTTCGTAGCGCACGTAGTCGATGCCCGTTTCTCTGCAGGCCGCCAGGGCGGTTTCGGAAACGATGGCGGCGTAGGGATGGCTGGCGTCAAGGATAAGGGTCACTCCTTTTTCCCGGATGACGCGAACCATGTCTTCTTTTTTGAAACGGCCCACTTCGATGTCCAGGCCCTCATGGGCGGCCAGCACCTTACCGTACTGGCTCACCACGGTCATGAGGATTTCACGGCGGCTTTCAGCGGGCTTTGCCATTTCGCGATCCGCCAGTTCGGCGCCGATTTCCCTTCCGTCCTGTGTGCCGGAAATAATCCAGATCAAACCTTGTACCCCCTTGGCGTAATCATGATGCCGTCAGCCACATAGGTGTTGCTGTTGCCGATGATGACGGTGGACTGCATGTCCACATCCGCTTCCGGCAGTTTTTCCAAAGTGGTTACGGTGGTGGTCATACCGGGACGACCGGCCTTTCTGACAATGCCCACCGGTGTTTCAGGCTTGCGGAACTCAAGCACAATGTCACGGATCTGGTCCAGATAGGTGGTACGGCCCCGGCTCTTGGGGTTGTAAATGGCCATGACGAAATCCCCTTCTGCCGCCAGGCGGGCTCTCTTTTTAATGAGGTCCCAGGGAGTCATGAGGTCGGAAAGGCTGATAACCGCATAGTCATGCATGAGAGGTGCTCCCAATGCAGCAGCGGCGGTGTTGGCAGCGGTGAGGCCCGGAATGATTTCACAGGCAGGGCGCTTGTCTTTCTCTACCTTCTGCACCAGTTCCAGCACCAGACCTGCCATGCCATAGACCCCGGGGTCGCCGGAGGAAATCACAGCCACCCTATGGCCTTCTACAGCCAGGTCCACCGCCTTCTGGCAGCGGTCCACTTCCTGGCGCATACCGTTTCCTACCACTTCTTTATCACCGATGAGGTTTCTCACCAAGGCGATGTAGGTGTTGTAGCCTACGATAATATCTGAATCGTTCAAAGCCTTCACGGCTTTGGGCGTCATTTCTTCTTCATGTCCCGGTCCAATGCCGATGACCCGGATAATCCCAGGGCAATGGCCACCGTGGCACTTGCAAACTTCGTTTTCGGCAGAAGCGTTTTTCCCTTCATTGATTCCATTAACGCTGCTGATTGACATACGTTCCCCACTCCTATCGTGTTTTCTACAAATTTTGAAATCGGTAAATCATACTCTTCCGCCACTTTTCTAAGTTCCTCTGCCTTATAAAAATGAATGGGAAGATGATGATGACCGGCAAAGTCAAGAAGGCCCTTTTCATCGGCCTTGGCATCTACACTGGCCAGGGATGCCACCTGGTATGGAAAGGCATGGACCGCAAGAAGAGCCTTTTGGAAGGCATCTTCAATGAGCGCTTCCGGCGTCCCCCGTTTGCAGCCTATGCCGACGTACAGATTTTTCGGTATAAGTTTCACAAAAGGCTTATCCACATGCACTTTTTCGTTGGATATGATGACGCAGCCGTCGAACTCTTCCTTTGGAAGGTCTGACAGCGGCAGGAAGGAAATCCCTTTTTCAGAGAGGCGTTTTCCAATGGAGCCTGCCCCCTCCGTTTCCATGTCAAGGAACCAGGACACCTTTTTCCCTTCTGCAATGAAGCTGTTCACCGGCTTTAACGCTCCCAGGGGCTCCACCCGCATCATGAGCTCCCTTGCCACATCGTCGGGCGCCCTTCTTTCATGGACGTCGGTGGCGGTAGTAATGACGGGGTCCGCTCCCACCGCAGCTGCCACCTCCCGGGCCCAGGCATTGGCACCGCCCAGATGGCCGGAAAGAAGGGAAATGCAGTGTTTTCCGCATTCATCCATCACCAGCACCGCCGGGTCCGAGGCCTTGCTCACCACGTGGGGAGCCACCGCCCTTACCGCAATGCCGGAGGCCATAATAAAGAGGAGGCCTTCGTACTTTGTGAAAATATCCGACGTCAGTGCCAGGGTGCGGTTGAAATATTCAGCCTTCTCCCCGCTTTCGGAGCCCTTTCTTTCATACAGCGTTCCCTCTCCGGAAATCCCTGCTTTTACGCGGGCGCCAAGCATGGCCCCTTCCCGGGAGACTGAAATCACTGCGTACTTCATTTTTCGTCGGTTCCTTTGCGGAACATGGTGGTAAATTTGCTGTCGTAAAGTTTGGACAGGTCATAGTCCGTATCCAGCACCCTGCCTACCACAATCATGGCCTGGCGCACCACGCCTGCCTTGTGCAGAATATCTGCAATGGTATCGATGGTGCCGCGGAAAATCCGCTGGTCCGGCCAGGTGGCCCTTGCCACGATAGCCACCGGTGTGTCTCCCGGATAGCCCCCTTCTTTCAGGGTTTCCATCACCTTTTCAATGGCATGGACAGAAAGGAAAATGCACATGGTGGCCTGGTGGGCTGCCAGAAGAGACAGCTTTTCCTTTGGCGGCACAGGGGTTCTTCCTTCCATGCGGGTAATGATGACGGTCTGGGAAATGCCGGGCAGTGTGTATTCCTGCTTCAGGGCAGCGGCGGTGGCCAGGAAGGAGCTTACCCCCGGCACCACTTCGAAATCCTCATCCGGAATGCCTGCAGCCCGGAGTCCGTCCATCTGTTCCTGGATGGCGCCATAAATAGCGGGGTCCCCGGTATGTACACGGGCCACCATCTGGCCTGCCTTCAGTGCTTCAATTTCCACCTTCAGCACTTCGTCCAGATTCATGGTGGCGCTGTTATAAATGGCGGCGCCTTCTTTACCGAACTTCAGGATTTCCGGATTCACCAGGGAACCGGCGTAAATGATGACATCCGCCTCGCTGATGAGACGCTTTCCCTTGAGGGTAATCAGTTCCGGATCTCCCGGGCCTGCACCGATGAAATATAATTTTGCCATAAAAACCTCCTCAAATTTTTTCTGCAGTAAATATGAATACAGGACTCAGGGGATCATAAAGATGATACCTTCCCAATTTCCTGAGTCTGTTAATCTGCATCTGGAAGCCTTCCAAAGTAAAGGGGCGGCCTTCAAATTCCCGCACCACTTCGCCCGTAGTTTCCGCAGTCACGGCGGTGAGCACCATGCGGCCCCCCTTTGGCAGAAGCTCCTCTGCCCTGTCAAGGATGGCGTGCATATTGCCGCTGGACCCGCCGATAATCACCACATCAAGAGGCGGAAGGCCGTCCATGGCCTCCGGCGCCGTTCCTTTGATGGTATGAATGTTCTTCAATCCGAATTTTTCGGCGTTTTCCTCAATCAGCCGAATGCCTTCCGGATTTCTTTCAATGGAATACACATCCCCCTTAGAAGCCGCCAGGGCCGCTTCGATGGAAATGGATCCCGTGCCTGCACCGATGTCCGCCACCTTATCCGTGGGACGGATACCCGCCTTCACCATAACCATGGCGCGGATTTCCGCCTTCGTCATCGGTACCTTTCCCCGAATGAACTCCTCATCACGTATACCAAATCTCTGCATCTTAGCCTATCACCACCATCACTGACTCACCAAAACCCTCGAGAGAAACCATACCTTCCAGAGTGGACTCTGAAATCTGCTGGTTCTCATAGGAAATATGCTCACAGGCAGCGGCCTTCGTTTCCTTCGGCCACCCCTGCTCTATAAGATAACCGGCAATGTAGGCGGGATTATGTTCCCCGTCCGTCAGAAATGCCAGCTTCCTACCCTTTTCATAGGCCGTATCCTTCGCTTCCGGCACCCTGCCGTGGAAGGAAAGCCATTTCGCTCCCTGCCAGGGTTCGGAAATCAGACAGAATGCGGCCTGCACAGAAGAAATACCGGGAATTACCTTCACCGGATTTCCGGGAAACCTTTTCTTCAGCCATGGAAGAAGGCTGTAGAAACCGGGGTCCCCGCTCACCATGACCACCACATCGCCAAGGGCAAGCTTTTCCGTAAGCCAGTCTGCAAGAAGGGAGAGCTTTCCTGTAATGGGATAGGTCTCCTGCCCCTCCTTCGCATAGTCATGAAGCGCCCTTCTCCCGCCGACAAGGTAACGGGCCTTTTCAATGGCATCAAGGGCTTTAGGAAGGATGTAGTCCCTTCCCCCCGGCCCGATGCCTGCTACGATTAATGTATGATCCATTTGTTTTCCTCTAGAATCTCCTTTGCGTGACTGCTCATGGCCTGGACGGTGCCGTCCATGGCGGCAAAAATGACGCCCACCTTCGATTTCCCGAAAATGTAGCGCTCCGACCGCACCTGGGCCCTTTCCGCCATCTGGCCATACACCATGTCCAGATGCTCCCGATGGATGATGATGGCAGCACCGTCGGTGGTATTGCAGTCCATGATTTCCTTCACCACCGCCGGGGACGCACCGTTCATGGCGGCATAGGCTGCCATGGTTTCCATGCGGCCGTCGCTGTTCCTGTTATAGGTATGGAAACTGCCGGATGCCACCTTCACCAGCTTGCCCATGTGGCCGATAAGAAGCATCTTGTCAAAGCCCCGGGCAATGCACTGCTCCATCATGAAGCCGATGAAATTGCTGGTCTCAATAATGGCTCCCTCCGGAATACCCATGATTTTCGCCGCATTTTCGCCGATCCGTCCTGGGCAGAGCACGGCAGTGCGAAAGCCCGATGCCCAAACCACCGGCACCTGTGGCGCCAGGGAACGCTTGTAGGCATCCTCGCTCATGGGCTTCACAATGCCCGTGGTGCCAAGGACAGAAATCCCGCCCTTCACGCCGATGGATGGATTCAGCGTCTGCTTTGCCAGCTCCTCCCCCTTGGGGATGGATACGGTGACAATAATGCCGTCGTCCTTATTGAAAAACTCCTCATACACATACCGAAGCATAATCTGGGGCCCCGGATTGATGGCCGGCTTTCCCACCGCCACCTGAAGGCCGGGGCGAGTGACAATGCCCACGCCCTTTCCGGCCCTAAGCTCCATGCCCGGTTCTTTCTTTAGTTCCACCGTCACCACAATGGGCGTACCATTGGTGCAGTCCAAATCATCCCCCGCATCCTTCAGGCAGGTGGCGCATCCCTTCTCCCTGCTGCCCTCCGCATGGTCCACAGGAATCACGATTTCCTGCCGCTGGGGCGAAAGGACTGTGACGGTCTTTGGAAATTCTCCTCTCATGGCAAGTACCGCCGCCTTCATGGCCCCTGCCGCCGTGGCACCGGTGGTATGGCCCTCGCGGAGCACCTTGCCAATCATTTCCTCTGGTTTCATAATCCCTTCATCTCTTTATCTGTAATTGACAAACTGTAAATCTGCAGGCAGGTCCTGCTGCTTCAGGAAAGCGATGCACTCCTGCAGCGCATCCTTATCCTTCCCGCTGACCCGCACTTCATCGCCGTTAATTTTAGCGGCCACCTTGATTTTTGAAGCCTTCACACGCTTCACAATATCCTTGGCCATGTCTGAAGAAATGCCGTTCTGCATCTCCAGCACCTGACGCACCGTACCGCCGGCAGCGGGCTCCTTCTTCCCTTCCTTAATATTCTTCAGGGAAATCCCCCGCTTCACCAGCTTCGTGTTCAGAATATCCCTTACCAGGCGAATCTTGAAATCGTCATCGCCGATGAGAGTAATATGTCCGTCCTCCAGGGTTACGGAACTTTTGCTTCCTTTGAAATCATACCGCGTCCCGATTTCCCGGGCCGCCTGGTTCACCGCATTCTGCGCCTCCTGCAGATCCGTACGGCACACCACATCGAAAGAATAATCCTTAGCCATCCTGTCCTCCTACTCCGGCAGGAATCCACAGAAACCTGTGATTTTCCACTTCCTTTTAAATGAAATTGATTACACCATATCATTTTACCATATGCGGCGGGAAAAAAGAGGAACTTTTATAAAAAAATTAAAAGGAGCGCCGGGGAGCGCCGCTTCGCGGCGCAGGGTTCTAAAGGTTCAATGAGAAAAAGGTTCTCAAGATTGACCGGCCAAAGGCCGGAGGGTTCTTAGGTTTGACGGCGGCTATGCCGCCGAGGGTTGCGGTATCGCTCCTGCGGAGCGATGAGTTTTGTAATTCTGCTTCGCAGAATGGAAAACCCTACAACTGAGCCTGCGCCCGAGGAAATGCACCCCTTCATTTCTAAAGGGCGCCTACCAGAACCCTCACGACCAAAGGCCGTGTTAAACTTTAGAACCTTAAGAACCTTCGGCCCCTAGGGCCGTCAACCTTCACGCCCGAAAGGGCGTGTCTAATTTCCCTCTCGGGTTCGGGGATAGAGCCTTTACCTCCAATGTCTCAAATTTTCCGGTGGAAATCCTTTCTCCCATTCAGTATAATGAAATCAGATACATGCATAATCGCATCAAATCCATGCATTAATTTCATATGAATCTGTTTGAAAGGAAGGTTATCGTTATGCCGCTTGTAGGAACTACTGAAATGTTTAAGAAAGCCTATGAAGGTCATTATGCCATCGGTGCTTTCAATGTGAACAATATGGAAATCATCCAGGGCATTATGGAAGCTGCGAAAGAAGAGGAATCTCCGGTGATTCTCCAGGCCTCCGAAGGCGCCCGCAACTATGCAGGCCAGGAATACATCGTGGGCCTTGTAAAGATTGCACTTCAGGATTATCCGGAAATCCCCACCGCCCTCCATCTGGACCACGGTTCTTCCTATGAAATCTGCAAGGCCTGCATTGACGGCGGTTTCTCCTCCGTCATGTACGACGGCTCCAAGCACCCCTTTGAAGAAAATGTGAAGGTGACTAAAGAGATTGTTGAATATGCCCATGATAAAGGCGTAGTCGTAGAAGCGGAACTGGGCCGTCTGGCAGGCGTGGAAGATATGGTAAGCGTTGACGCCAAGGACGCCATTTTCACAGACCCCGATCAGGCCGCTGAATTTGTTGAAAGAACCGGCTGCGATTCCCTGGCCATTGCCATCGGCACCAGCCACGGCGCCTACAAGTACAAAGGTGACCCCTACCTGGACTATGAACGTCTGGAAAAAGTGGGCAAGCTCCTTCCCGGCTACCCCATCGTCCTTCACGGCGCATCCACCGTTATCCCCGAATTCGTTGAAAAATGCAACCAGTACGGCGGAAAAGTCCTTGGCGCCAAGGGCGTACCGGAAGATATGCTGAGAAAAGCTGCCACCATGGCGGTCTGCAAGATTAACATTGACACCGACATCCGCCTGGCTATGACAAGCGCCATCAGGGAAGCCCTCTACAAGGATCCCTCCAACTTCGATCCCAGAAACTATTTGAAGCCCGCCAGAAATGCGGTAAAGGAAATGGTAAAGCACAAGATTGAAGCCGTCCTCGGTTCCGCCCATACCATTTAACCAGGTTTGACCACTTCATGTGAATAAAAAATCCCCTGCGCCCATGGTGCGCAGGGGATTTTTTTTTATGGAAGCATTTGACCGGAGGGTTCTAAGGTTTGACAGTGGCCTTTGGCCGCTGAGGGTTCTAAAGTTTGACGGGGCTTTCGCCCCGAAGGTTCTTAGGTTTGACAGCGGCCTTTGGCCGCTGAGGGTTGCGGTATCGCCGCTTCGCGGCGATGAGTATGTATGCTGTGGAGGTCCTGCATAGGACCTCCAAGTCAGCCGAAGTTCGCCCTTAGCCTGCCCATAAAAGGGCCTTCCTTTTTGTCGGCTGACCGTTATTGGCGGCAGCGCTGCCGGAGGCAGCGAAAACCGTACAACCGGGCCTGTGGCCCGTTGGAAATGCACCCCTATCCCCGCCTGCGGCGGTACTTCTCCTAAAGGGAAGCATGTCACTGGATTTTCGGGTCGTTTCACTCCCCTACAAATCCAGTTCCTTTGCCACCCCGGAGGGGGAAGTCTATTCTCCGCTCAGCTTCTGTACTCATAAGCCCCTCAAGGCATAGCTCCGCTAAAATCTGCCCCTCCGGGGAAGACGCCGCCGCAGGCGGCAGAAGGGGTGCATTTCCATCACGCCGTTAGGCGTGGTTGGCATGTTTTTCCCCCGCCCGCAAGGGTGGTTGTAAAGGTTTTATTCATACTGGCGCCCCTTCTTTTTGAAGGGCGCCTACCACAACTCTGAGCGAAGCGATGCAACCCTTCTATACAACCCTTGGCACCGAGGGCCGGAAGGCCCGATGGATGCCATACGCCCCTCTGTGCCGAAGGCGCAGGCCCCTACGGGAATACTGCCGCCCCGCCGACCGGTATTTACTGCCAATGGCGTCACTTACTCCATGCACCGAGATCCTTCGCTGCGCTCAGGATGACGGTGGATGGCGGGGCTCTTCCCAGCCACCAGCCGCTAGCTACCAGCCAGGGCGGTTGTAAAGGTTTTATCATACTGGCGGCGAAGCCGCCCACCACAACCCTCAGCGGCAAAGCCGCTGTCAAACTTTAGCCCCTTGAGAACCTTCGGCCCGAAGGGCCGTCAACCCTCACGCCGAAGGCGTGTCCCCCCCCCCAATAAAAAAACACCGTCCCAAAGGGAAACGGTGTTTTCTTTCAATTAAGCGTTCTTTGCTGCTTCGCAGATCTTGGTGAAGCCTGCGGGATCGCTGATAGCCAGTTCGGACAGCATCTTGCGGTTTACTTCGATGCCTGCCTTGGAAAGGCCTGCGATGAGCTTGCTGTAGGTCAGGCCATTCTGACGGGCAGCTGCATTGATACGAACGATCCAGAGTTTACGGAATTCTCTCTTCTTGGATCTGCGGTCTCTTCTAGCATAGTAGAGAGCCTTCATGACCAGTTCGTTTGCTTTTCTGAACTGGGTATGACGGGCACCTCTGTAGCCTTTAGCCAGTTTCAGAATCTTCTTATGTCTTGCATGGGCGGTTACGCCGCTTTTTACTCTTGCCATTCTCTAAATCCTCCTTATTAGCCGTTTGGAAGCAATCTTGCTACGCGTTTGTAATCAGACTTGGAAACCAGTGCTGCTTTCCTGAAGTTTCTCTTTCTCTTCGGGGATTTCTTTTCGAGAATGTGGCTCTTGAAGGCTTTATTTCTCTTGAACTGACCGGATCCTGTTTCGGTAAAACGTTTTGCCGCAGCGCGACGGGTTTTCATTTTCGGCATATCTGTCTCTCCTTTTTATGCTTTCGGGCCGATGACCATGGTCATGTTGCGCCCTTCTAATTTCGGTGGCTTTTCTCGAACAATGGAGTCACCGAGCTCTTTTGCAAAGCGATCGAGAACTTCCTGTCCCAATTCGGGATGGCTCATTTCTCTTCCGCGGAACATAATGGTCACTTTCACTTTGTTACCATCTCCGAGGAAACGCTGAGCATTCTTCAGCTTGACGAAGAAGTCATGGTCTTCGATGTTCGGACGAAGCTTGACTTCCTTAATCTGGAATACCTTCTGTTTCTTCTTTGCTTCCTTATCACGTTTCTGCTGCTCGTATCTGTATTTTCCATAATTCATGATACGGCATACCGGCGGACGGCCGTTAGGCGCCACCTCTACGAGATCAAGTCCCTTATCTTCCGCAATGCGGATTGCTTCATGGAGCGTCATGATCCCCAGCTGTTCGTTTGTATCGCTGACTACACGGACTTCTCTGGCCCGAATCTGTTCATTGATACTTAGTTCTTTACCTATTCTTTTCACCTCCGAAAAAGAAATCATTGCAAGTAAAAGGCGGACAGCATACGCGTCCGCCCCGAGTTCATACGTAAAACCTTAGTAGCCTGCGCCTTGTAAGGTGAGAAGCGGATGACTTCTGCTTGCAATTAATCACATGGATAATAATACAACAGACATTTCAATCTGTCAAGTCATTTCTTAAAACCCGGTGGGCCAGGCCAATGGTGACTTCGTTGAAATGGAGCACCCCTACCCCTACGAACACAGCAACGCAGAGATGTTCCTTCCAGCGGGCGATACCGATTTTCCCGCCTACGTTCATGCCGATGGCCATGAGCTTCACCTGTTCGATAGCGGATTCCATGGCGCCTAGGACGGAGCCGTCGCCTACATGGGTATCAGAAATGACATGCTGCCTCTGGGCAGCCACAATGGCGGATTCAAAAATCTTGGGAAGAATGTCCGTGAATCTGCCGCCAAAATTAACAGCTACGGAACGGATGCCCTGAGCTGCCAGCTGTTCCTTCAGCTCGTTCTCATCCGCCCTCGTTTCCGACAAAGCCATGCGCAGGGCGGCCCTTGCCACATCGGCGCTCTGAAATTCTCTCTGCATATCAGTATTCCCTGCTCTTGATTTCCCGAATCAGATTGGCAATAAACATGGGAACCATCATGGACCCCTTGTCTCCGTCCTTACGGCTTCTGATAGAAACGGTGTGAGACTTCACTTCCTTGTCCCCCACGATGAGCATGTAGGGAACCTTTTCCATCTGTGCCTTGCGGATCTTGTAGCCCAGGGTTTCATTGGCTTCTTCCACTTCTACGCGGATATTAGATTCGGAAAGGGTCCTTGCCACGGATTTCGCGTATTCCAGATGATTTTCAGTAACCGGAATCACCTTCACCTGTACCGGAGCAATCCATGTGGGGAATGCGCCGGCGAAATGTTCGATGAGGATGCCGATGAAACGTTCCAGAGAACCATAGCCTGCGCGGTGCAGCATGACAGCCCTGTGCTTTTCGCCATCTTCGCCTACATAGTTCACATCAAACCGTTCCGGCAGCTGCATATCCATCTGGATGGTACCGCACTGCCAGGTACGTCCCAGGGAGTCCTGTACGTGGAAATCCAGCTTCGGTCCGTAGAAAGCGCCGTCCCCTTCGTTAATCTGGTAGGGAACGCCGGTCTTTTCGATGGCTTCGCGGAGAGCGTTGGTGGAAATTTCCCACAGTTCATCACTGCCCATGGAATTTTCCGGACGGGTGGACAGTTCCACATGGTATTCCAGACCGAATACGCCGTACATCTTCTTGTACATGGCCATGCACTTGATGACTTCTTCCTTCATCTGGTCCTGGGTCATGAAAATGTGGGCATCGTCCTGGGTGAAGCAGCGTACACGGAAGAGGCCATGGAGAGCGCCGCGCAGTTCATGACGATGAACCAGGCCGAATTCACCGACCCGCATGGGCAGGTCCCTGTAGGAACGCTGCTGGGTCTTGAAATAAAGGATTCCGCCGGGGCAGTTCATCGGTTTAATTGCATAGTCTTCATCGTCGATCTTGGTGAAGTACATATTTTCCTTGTAATGATCCCAGTGGCCGGACTGAATCCAAAGCTGCTTGGAAAGGATGACCGGTGTCATGATTTCCACATAGCCGAATTCCTTGAACAGCTCTCTTTCATAATCCATGAGCATATTTCTAAGAGCCATGCCCTTTGGATGGAAGAACGGGAATCCCGGGCCTTCATCGTGGAAGGAGAAGAGGTCCAGCTGTTTGCCCAGCTTTCTGTGATCTCTCTTTTCCGCTTCAGCACGGACAAAGAGGAAATGGTCCAGGTCTTCCTTCTTGAAGAAAGCGGTAGCGTAGATACGCTGCAGCATCTTATTCTTGGAATCACCGCGCCAGTAAGCGCCGGCTACGGTCATAATCTTGAATACCTTTACCTTGCCGGTGGAACGCATATGGGGGCCGGCGCAGAGGTCTGTGAAATCGCCCTGTTCATACATGGAAATCTCAGCATCCTCCGGCAGGTCATTAATGAGCATGACCTTGTAGTCCTGGCCCTTGTCCTGGAAGAACTTCAGTGCTTCAGCGCGGGAAACGACCTTCTTTACCAGCGGAATGTTTTCCTTGGAAATCTTGGCCATTTCCTTTTCAATGGCTGCGAAATCTTCCTGGCTGAATACGTGCTCAGAATCCAGGTCATAGTAGAAACCGTCATCAATGGCCGGTCCGATGGCAAACTTGGTGCCCGGGAACAGATGCTGGATAGCCTGGGCCATCACATGGGAAGCGGTATGGCGCAGAGTAAAGAGGCCTTCCTTATCTTCCTTCGTGAAAAATTCAACTTCAGCGCCGTCCACAATGGGATCACGGAGATCCGTGAGCTCACCGTTCACCTTGGCCACAATGGCATCCCTGCCAAGGCTGTTGGAAATAGCCTTCGCTGCATCAGCGAGGGATACGGCAGATTCAAACTGCTTTTCCTTGCCGTCTTTCAGTTTAATCGTAATCATGCAAATCTTCCTTTCTCGTGGTTTCCGGGCCGCTGGGAACAGCCCATGGGAAACTAAGTAATAAAAAAACTTCCGTCCCATAAGGGACGAAAGTTAACTTCCGCGGTTCCACCCAATTAAAGCATAACGCTTCACTCTGTGGCTCGTAACGGCAGCCGGCCGGAAGGACTTCAATCCTTCTGTTCAGGAGCGGTAACCCATCCGTCATCATATCTGCTCGCACCGGCCGCAGACTCTCTGAAAAGACACTCGGATACATCATGTCTCCGTCATCACATGTATGTGTTTACTATAGTACGGTAATCGGCATTTGTCAAGGGTCTGCACACAAGGTTCTTAAGATTAACCGGCCTTTGGCCGGAGGGTTCTCAGGTTTGACAGCGGCTGCGCCGCTGAGGGTTGAGGTGGCGGCCAGGGGCCGCAGTTTGGAAAAAAGGGGCGCGCCTGATGGCGCGGGTTGTGGCCGCCTGCGGCGGCAGGTTGTGTTGAAAGGTTGTGTTTGCGGGCGTTTCATAGGCAAAAAGACCCAAAAGGTTCAGATGGGAAGGTTCTAAAGATTGACAGACCCTGCGGGCCTGAGGGTTCTAAAGTTTGAAGCGGCCTTCGGCCCCGAGGGTGGTGGTGGCGGCACTAGGCTGTAGTTTAGAAAAAAGGGGTTCAGAAGGTGGTGGTATCGCCCTAACGGGCGATGAGTATGAAGTCGGCGTTACGTACTTACCTTCCCGCCTTCCTGTCATCCTGAGCGAAAGCGAAGGATCTTGGTAAGAGCAGTAAGTGAGTGAAATGTCAGTAAATACCGGTCGGCGGGAAGATCGTTATAACAGGCCCCTGCAGGGACACCAACGGTCTCATTCACGAAGGGTACCAAGATTCTTCGCTGGTGCTCAGAATGACTGGAGCCAAGGGACTCCCCATGACCGGTGTTATCCCTATTCCCACCGTTATCTTCCTTCCCGCCTTCCTGCCGCCTGATGGTCAAAAAGTCTGATGTCTATCTTCTATCCCACAAAAAAAGCCCCGGAATTTCCGGAGCTTTTCTTATTTATCAGCAGTATTTGAGGCTGTCTCTCAGACGGGTTAATGTCTTTTCTCTGCCGAAGAGGGCAATCATGTCATAGAGGCCCGGTCCGTGGGTGACGCCGGTCAAAGCGATTCTGACGGGTTCGAAGGCTGCTTTGCCTTTGATGCCGGTTTCTTTCATGAGGGAGGAGAAGCATTTCTTAATGGATGCTTCGTCGAAGGTTTCCAGTTTTTCCAGGGCATCGGCGAAGACGGTGATAATTTTTCTGCTGGTTTCCTGTTTCATGATGGCAAGGGTTTCTTCATCGGTCACTTCAGGGAGGTCTTCGAAGAAGAGTTTCACATTTTCCGGAGCCTGGGCGCCGTAGTAGAGGTGGTCACGGACGTACCATACCACTTTGGTGAGCCAGTCTTTCTGTTCATCAGACAGTGGTGTCTTCACGTAGCCTGCCTTTTCGATGAAGGGCAGTGTCACTTCCAGGAGCTGCTGTGGAGAGAGTTTCTTCATGTACTGGAAATTGATCCAGTTCAGTTTTTCAATATCGAATACGGCGTCGTTGGAGGAAACCCGTTTCATGGAGAACTGCTTAATCAGTTCTTCCCTGGTGAAGATTTCCTGTTCACCCTTGGGAGCCCAGCCCAGGAGTGCCAGATAGTTCACCATGGCATCGGGGAGGTAGCCCATGTTTCTGTATTCAGTGACAGAGGTAGCGCCGTGACGCTTGCTCATCTTCTTGTGGTCTGCGCCAAGGATGAGGGAAATATGGCCGAACCGGGGAATGGGATAGCCCAGGGCTTCATAAATGGCCAGCTGGCGGGGTGTATTGGACAGGTGTTCTTCGGCGCGGATAACGTCGGTGACACCCATAAGGGAATCGTCGATAACTACAGCAAAGTTGTATACAGGAATACCGTCGGATTTCACAATAATGAAATCGCCTACGCCGGAGGCCTGGAATTCCACGTGGCCCCTTACCATATCGTCAAAGGCAAAGACTCCTTCTTTTCTGACTTTCAGGCGGATAACCGGCTTTCTGCCTTCCGCTTTGTACTGCGCAATCTGTTCTTCCGTAAGGTGGCGGCAGTGGTCGTCATACACCGGGGTCTGTCCAGCAGCCACCTGCTTTTTGCGGCTTTCTTCCAGTTCTTCTTCGCTGCAGTAGCAGTAGTAGGCTTTGCCTTCGTCCAGAAGGCGCTGTACTTCTTTCTTATAAATATCCAGGCGTTCGGTCTGGCGGTATGGGCCGTTTTCTCCGCCCACGTCAATGCCTTCGTCCCAGGTAAGGCCCAGCCATTTCAGGGAGTCCTTAATGTTTTCTTCCGATTCCCTGGAGGAACGTTTCAGGTCTGTATCTTCAATGCGGACCAGGAAGGTGCCGCCTGCATGGCGGGCTACCAGCCAGTTGAACAAAGCGGAACGGGCACCGCCAATGTGGAACGGGCCTGTGGGGCTTGGAGCAAATCGAACTTTCAGTTTCTTTTCCATTACTTAACTCCTCCTGCATACGATGGATGATGCCATGGCGGCAATACCTTCCTGCCGGCCGATGGCTCCCATCTTTTCATTGGTTGTTGCTTTTATGCCTACATCACCAGGCAATATATCCAAAATACCGGCAATTTTTTTCTTCATGGCCGGTATGTATTTGGCCAGTTTTGGTTTTTCTGCGATGACGGTACTGTCGATATTTCCTACCATGTACCCTTCATCTTCAATAATCTTCTTTACTTCCAGAAGAAGGCGGCTGCTGTCGGCGCCTTCAAATCTTTCGTCGGTGTCAGGGAAATAGTGGCCGATATCCGGAAGGCCGCAGGCACCGAGGAGAGAATCCATAATGGCGTGAAGCAGCACGTCGGCGTCGGAGTGTCCAAGGAGGCCTCCCTTTTCGGAAATACAGACGCCTCCCAGGATGAGGGGCCTGTCATCGTCGAAACGGTGTACATCGTAGCCCTGTCCGATGCGGAAGGGGCAGCGGTCTTTTCGGAGAGCCTGTTCCAGACGGTCCATATCGTCGGGGGTGGTTACCTTGAAGAAACGCTCCTTCCCGGGAATGAGCCTCACCGGTACGCCCAGCTGTTCCAACACCGATGCATCATCGGTGAAGGTTCCGCCACGGGAAAGAAATTCCACCGCCCGATGGAAAAGGCCTGTTAAGGCGCCCTGGGGAGTCTGGGCACGGAAAAGACTGCTCCGTTCCGGCGTTCCCACGATTCGGTCGCCATCCACCTTTTTGATGGTGTCAATGCAGGGCACCCCCACCGCCACCGCAGGATTTTCCCTGCTGATGGCTTCAAAGGCCCTGTCAATGGTCTTTCCGTCCACCAGAGGGCGGGCGCCGTCATGGACAAGGACCTTGTCCGAAGCCTCGGAAACCATGTCAAATCCATTCCTCACGGACCCGGCCCTGTCGTTTCCGCCGGGGGCGAAAATGACGCGGATGGAATGAGGAATGGAATTGACGATGGATTCAAAAACCGGTTTTTCCTCCGGCTTGGTGACTATCACAAGCTCGGAAAGAAGACGGCTCTGGAATACATTTCTTAAAGTGTAATAAATAAGGGGATGGCCCTCACAGGACAGGAGCAGTTTGTTCAGCGATGCCTGCATTCGGCTCCCGTTTCCTGCAGCCACCAGTATGAGCGAATTAATCATTAGAGTCCAGCTTTGCAAAAATCATTTTGCCTGCAGAGGTCTGCAGGACGGATGTAATAATGACGGGCACTTCCCTGCCGATGCACTGACTGCCGTTTTCCACCACAATCATGGTGCCGTCTTCCAGGTAAGCCACCCCCTGGCCCTCTTCCTTCCCCTGCTTCACCAGCTGCACGAAGAGCTGTTCGCCAGGAATGACGGCCGGCTTTACCGCAATGGCCAGGTCGTTGATATTGAGCACACTGACCCCCTGCAGCTCCGCCACCTTGTTCAGATTGTAGTCGTTGGTAACGATTTTATAGCCCTTGGCCCGGGCCAGCTTCACCAGTTTGGAATCCACCTCGTTCAATTCCTCGAAATCATCGGTAATGATGTGGAAATCTCTGCTGTTCTTCTTCATATGGTTCAGGATATCAAGGCCACGGCGGCCGCGGTTTCTTTTCAGCACATCCGAAGAATCCGCAATCTTCTGCAGCTCCTCCAGTACGAAAACCGGCACGTAAATAGGGCCTTCCAGGAAGCCGGTGCGGTAAATATCCGCCACCCTGCCGTCGATGATGATATTCGTGTCCAGCAGCTTGCCTTCTTTTTTATCCTTATTCTTTTTCTTTTCCGGCTCCGAATGGAAATGAAACCAGGAAGCCATTTCCGACTTCTTGCTCACCGCCAGATGCATGCCCAGGTAGCCCAGAATGATACTGAGCGCCACAGATACGTAGGGCCCGATATAGGGCACGCTGATAAAGGCAAGGCCCACCAGGTTGGCAATAATGAGCCCAAGGAAAAGCCCAAGCGTACCGGCCACCAGATCCTGCACGGACATGGAGGACAGCGACTTCTCCACCCTGGAGGTAAAAGTGAAAAGGCATCTGTTCAGGTAAGGAGAAATGAAACAGCCCACAATGGCTCCCAGTATCCCCCCTACCAGCATCGCTCCCAGGGACATGAACGTCACACCCAGAATGGTTTCCGTCAATATCGAATTAGGAAGAAGTGCCGCCAGCACTGTTTCTCCCTGTCTGGAAAGAACGATACCAAGAACGGTAAAGAGCAATATGAATATTCCTCTTAAAATTTTTTCCGGCATCTTATATTCCCTCTTATACTCACTCATCGAATTCCCATTTTTATCCGGGATTCTCCCGGTTTATGGCTTCCAGCCACGGCAGGGGCTGGTAAAAATCTTTTCCGTAACAATTATTATACCAAATTGTCTACATAATTAATACAGAAATGATGAAAAATTTCTAAAGGAAATAGGACGTAGAAAGGGTTCTGAAGTTTGACGGGGCTTATGCCCCGAAGGTTCTGAAGTTTGACAGACGCTTCGCGTCTGAGGGTTGTGGTATCGCCCAGGGGCCGCGAAACGGCCCAGGTTCAGAAGGTTCAAAAGGTTCAGAGGGTTCAGAAGGGAAGGTATCGCCTTCGGCGATGAGTATGAAGTCAGCGTTACGGTATTTCCTCTTGTGTCTCCAGTGCTGCATGGCGGGAAACCATAGTCCCTGCCTGCTGAAAAAAGAATTATCTATTTCCTTTTATTTGCGATTTCTTTGACTTCCTTTTCGTCGGAGCCATAGACTTTCCCGCTGATGAAATTGCGGTCCACCATGGTTTCTACGGTATATTCCGGATTGATGGCTTTCAGGTGGCTGCAGATTTCATTATAGATTTCCTCGTCCTTTAATTTGCAGGGGCCTGTTAATGCCAGTTCGAAGGAAAGGTGGATTTCTCCTTTCTTTTCTTCCACGAAGAAATCGTGATAGGAAAGGGGCAGCTTTGTTCTGTAAATGGCAGCCTCCAGGTCCCTCCGATATTCCGCTTCCCTTGGATTGGAAACGGCCTTGGGGTCAGCGTGGATGGTGGCCTGCACATTCAGCTTTTCCCGGAGTGTGGTCATCACGTTTTCCGCCAGTTCGTGGCTTTCCACCAGGTTCAGGCTGCTGTCAAGTTCCACATGGGCGGTGGCGAAATGGTTTTCCGGGCCGTAGTCGTGGACGATGAGATCATGAACGCCGTACACACCGGGGCAGGAAAGGATGCAGTCCTTGATTTCCTTGTAAACCTCCGCATCCGGCGTAGCCCCCAGGATGGAGTTCACCGCATTTTTCATGATGCTGTAACCTGTCCAGAGGATGAAGAAGGACATGAGGGTACCCATGATGCCATCGATATGGAGGCCGAAGAAATATTCCGCCAGGGTAGCCACAAGGACACCGGTGGTGGAGAGCATGTCGGACAGGGAATCGGCACTGTAGGCTTCGAAGGCCTTGGAACCTATCCTCTGCCCTGCCTTCCTGTACCACCAGGCCAAAAACAGCTTGGCCAGAAGGCCGATGACCAGGATAATAGCTACAAAGACGGTGAATTCCGTATCCCTGGGATGGATGATTTTCTGCACCGATTCCACTAGAAGGGTAATGCCCACATAAAGAATTACCGCCGCCATAACGGTGGAATTGATGTATTCCAGTCTGCCGTGGCCAAAGGGATGTTCCTTGTCCGAGGGCTTGGCGGAATAATAGAAGGTCATCATTAGAAGGATGACAGAACCCATGTCGGTGATGTTATTGAACCCATCGCCCATGACGGAAAGGAAACCACTCTGCCAGCCGGCCAGTATTTTGAAGGAACCAAGCATCAGGTTCACCAGAAGGCCCACCAGCCCGGCGATAAAGGCCTTCTTCGTTCTGTCCCCGTGGGGACCGGAAAATAAAAATGTCATACAAGATTCTCCTTTGGAAATTCAGGAAATCCATTTCCTGCGATTTAGATACCTTCTAAATCTTAAAAAGGACAGCCTAAAATCTTCCATATATACCAAAAGACTCCCCTTCCGGAGAGCCTTTCTTCTGCCAACTGCAGTTTTCCTTAATGCTTTCTTAATACTTATCGAAATCGATTTCATTCAGGATATCCTTGAGCTTCAGGATTTCCTCTTTGGTCAGGGTAATACCCTTAGTCATTGCCGAATGATCCGGATTCCAGGAACGAAGGTCAAATTTCTCATCCCGGTTGTTCCAGCTCGTGTAGGTCAGCTGTTTCTTCCAGCCATTGGCAGCCACAGACAGATCTCCCAACTCTTCCTGAATGGTATACGTAATCTTTGCAGCCATTGCATTCACCTCATCAATTCAAACTAGGACTATCCTATCATATGGAGAACAGATTGTAAAGGTTCAGGAAGGACGCTTCGCGGAGGTCTTCCGTTTAATGGTCTTCCAGGACAAGGGAAGATATGGACTAGGGAAGCGCTGATTAAATCATTGTTTGCTTTTATTCTTGAATTTTTATGCAATGCGAGGAATGGGCTGACGCGAATAGCGAGCTATTTAAGGAAGCCCATGACGAAGCAGTGCATAAAAATTCTTATAAAAGGAAACTCTATGAATTAATCAGTGCTTCCCTAGCCCACTTGCCTACTAATCATTCCAAACACAAAGGATTGCACTATGGATATAAAGAATGTACTGCAGAAAGTCGCCGATGGCGCCATGGATATCGAAGAGGCGGAGAAGCTTCTTCGGGAGAATCCGGCGGACAGGCCCTATGAAGAAATGGGATTTGCCAAACTGGACACGGACCGGAAGGAAAGGTCCGGCTTTGCGGAGGTGGTGTACTGCCAGGGAAAGTCCGACGCCTTTATCGGGAAGATTTTCAAAAAGCTCTACGACACCGACGGCGAAGTCTTCGGCACCAGGGCTTCCCATCACCAGTATGAGCTGGTGAAGGAAGTGGTTCCGTCCATTACCTACGATTCCATTTCCCATATCCTGAAATCGGAGAAGGAAAAGGAGCATATGGGCTGCATTGCGGTCTGCACCGGCGGCACCGCCGATATTTCGGTGGCCGAGGAAGCGGCCCAGACGGCGGAGTACTTCGGCAGCCACGTGGAGCGGATTTATGACGTAGGGGTGAGCGGCATCCATCGCCTCCTGTCCCAGGAAGACCGGATACGGAAGGCCAGCTGCGTCATTGCGGTGGCCGGTATGGAAGGGGCCCTGGCCTCCGTCATCGGCGGGCTGGTGAGAAATCCGGTGATTGCAGTGCCCACGTCCGTGGGATACGGTGCCAGCTTTCACGGCCTCTCTGCCCTTCTCACCATGATTAACTCCTGTGCCAACGGCATAGTGACGGTGAATATAGATAACGGGTTCGGCGCGGGCTACGTGGCCACCCAGATTAATCGGCTTGCTGAAAGGGGAAAGATTTAAATGGGAAAATCATTATACTTGGAAGCATCCTCCGGCATTGCAGGAGATATGTTCGTGGCAGCCCTGCTGGATTTGGGCGCCGACAGGAAGGCCCTGGACCGGGCTGTTTCCTCCATCCCCGCCAAAGGGTTTACTGTGGAAATCGGACGGGTACAGAAGGCAGGCATTGACTGCTGCGATTTCAACGTCATTTTGGACAGGGACCATGAAAACCATGACCATGACATGGCCTACCTTTACGGGCCTCTGCCGGAGGTAAGGGAAGAGGTTCATGAGGAACATCACTGCCACTGCCACGAAGAGGAACATGACCATGGAGAAGGGCATCACTGCCATTGCCATGAAGACGACCATGAGCATCATGAAGAAGAACATCACTGCCACTGCCATGAGGATGACCATGGAGAGGAACACCACTGCCACTGTCATGAAGAGGAACATCATCATGAGGAAGGACACCATCACCACCACGGGGAAGGCCATCATCATGAGCACCGCCATCTGAAGGACGTGGAAGCAGTCATTGACGGCACGGACATGACCGAATCCGCCAGGGCCCTGGCAAAGAAAATTTTCCGCATCGTGGCGGAGGCGGAATCCAAGGCCCACAACCTTCCCATAGAGGAAGTCCATTTCCATGAAGTGGGGGCCATCGACTCCATTGTGGACATCATTTCCGCCGCCGTCTGCTTCGACAGCCTGAACATCACAAACGTCATCGTGCCGAAACTCTCCGAAGGCACCGGCACCGTCCGCTGCCAGCACGGCGTGCTTCCCGTGCCGGTTCCGGCCACGCTGAACATTGTCACCGCCTATCACATGCCCCTGGAAATCATGGACGCCAAAGGGGAATACGTCACCCCCACCGGCGCTGCCATTGCAGCGGCCCTCTCTACGTCCCACAGCCTGCCTGCCTCCTTCACCATCCTGAAGACCGGCCTTGGCGCAGGAAAGCGGGATTATAAGGAAAGAACCAACATCCTTCGGGCCATCCTTATTGATGACGGTGGCGGAGACTGGGAAAAGGACGAGGTGGTGAAACTGGAAAGCGATATCGATGACACTTCCGGCGAAGTGCTGGGCTACACCATGAAAAAACTCATGGACGCCGGTGCCCTGGACGTCCATTTCAGCCCCATCTACATGAAAAAGAACCGCCCCGCCTTTGAACTCACGGTGATCTGCAAAGAAGAGAAGAAAAAGGAAATGGAAGAAATCATCTTCCGTGAAACCACCACCATCGGCATTCGTGAATTCTCCTCCCTCATGCGTTCCATCCTCCATCGGGAGGAAAAGGAAGTGGACACCTCCTTTGGTCCGGTAAAGGTGAAGGAAGTCACCCTGGGCAGCGAAAAAAGGCGCTACCCGGAATACGAATCGGTGAAGAAACTGGCGGAAGAAAAGCATGTGCCTTTCCAGACCATTTTTGACGAAGCGAAAAGGCAGTGAAGCAATGATGAATGATTGACCTTCCATCAATCAATTCGGGAAGTGGCTGCTATTGCAAAAGGAATGGTACAAGCCGCATTGGCGCCGGAGATCTCTCGACTCTGAGCCATAACAGCACATGGGCCTATTGGTTATATGATCGGCACGGACTTCCGCTCGAGATGACACAGCGGCAGGCAGCTTATCGTTAAAAGAATCATCGCAAAAAGGGCATTGAAGAAATGGGCAGTCATTTCTTCAATGCCTTTTTTGCGCCATTTTCCATAAAAAGGACTACAATAGAAGGGGAATTTGATTTCATAAAGAAGGGATACCATGTTTGGACTTACAGCATATAAAGAAATCATTACGGGACAGCTCCTTCTAAGCGCTGGCGCCCTGTTCTACACAGGCTGGTGGCTTGCGGCCTTTAAGCCTGATTCCACCAGAAGCGGAGGCGCCCTCGCCGCCCTCCTCTTCTTCCTCCTGGCAGCCTTCGGCCTCTCCGGCACCGCCTTGACTGTCCACGGCATCCACGGACTTCCGCTGCCTGCCTCCTGGCCGGGAAGCGGCATGCTTTTCATCATGGCCCTTCTGGTCTACTTCATCCTTCTCACGGGCTCCGTGAAACTCTTCGGACGAAAGCCCACCACAGAACTCATCCTCATGGTGCTCTGGGCCCTCATGGAAATCATGGCACTGGGGGCGCTCCACGAAACCGGCGCCCTTGCCGGCACTGCCTACGGCCTCACCTGGGCCGCCGTCATCGCCGCCTCCCTCATCGCCTTTGCCGCTTACATGGTGTACTACCGCATGGACGATGACACCGCCTACATCACCGGCGCCATCCCTCTCCTGGTGGACGGAGCGGTGACACTGCTCATTGCCTTCTGCGGTCGGTAGCGGGATCCGCACTCATTCATGCAGCTGCTCCACTGTCTGAGGACCCGCTGTTTCCCTGTATTTCGCCTTCCGGCCCTCCAACCGAAAAGCCTGATGATGTAAATGATGGTCTTCAGGGACCCGCTTACATCATCAGGCTGTTTTTTACCTGCCAGCAGGTTTTAAAAGTTCTGATGCACCGGAAGGTCTTTTCATGATTCACTGATATGGCCGCCGGTCATGGTGAGGCTGTCGATGATTCCCCGTACATCCCGGAAGGTGCAGTCGGTCAACTCCAGCCGGGAGCGGATCAGAGCAAAGAGGGGAAGATCCGTTTCCATATCTTTGAAGGTGGTCCGCAGGAATTTCAGGTTCTGGCAGTCTGCGGCGGACACCAAACCGTAGCTGCATTCCCGGATTACACTGTCCCTGAGGAGAATGCTGCTGCAGAACCGGGCTTCATACCCATAGGTTCCGCATCCGTACAGGTCCATATGATCCATGGTCATATGAGTGACGCTATCCAGTTTCAGCACGGCGCCGTCACAGAATCCTTTTTTGAGTTTATGGCCTATCCGGAGGTGCGACAGTTTCAGGTTTCGGCAGTTGATGAATTTCAGTACCGGCGTATAGGGGAATTCTGTAACAATTTCTGCTGTAATGGTCTCCGTATCTAATCCCCGGATGGTGAGACCCTTGAACCCGGCAATGTCCAGTGTGTAACCATCGCCCAGATACAGACCGGCAGGGGCCGAATCATAGTAGCCGTAGCAGTGAAGCAGCCGCTCTGAAAATTCTTCTTTCTGCCAGTTTGACAGGTTGTATTCGCCCGGTGCCAGAACGATTTCCGTATTGTCCGCCAGTGATTCCATCATTTCGTCTACATTGTGGACCAGCACTGTTTTCTGGGCCCCCAGGGCCGCCGGAGTCATCGTCAGGACCAGCAGGATCCCTAAAAAGATACCCCTGATAAGCTTCATCCATTTGATTTTGCCATGCTCTTTCATTATCAGACACCTCCTGTTTCTGGGAATCTCTTTACTGATTATGCCGCCGCAGCCCGACGTATGCACCGGCACGATCCTGCTGAGAATGCAGATTTCCCATGGGCTGGGGCTCAGAATTTCTTGATCGTGACAGTATCCCCCCTGCGTTTGCGCCGCTTCTGCTGAAAGTTCCGGCCCTGCTGACAGGATGGCGGTACAGAGAAGCAGGGGCAGGACCTTCTTTGTCAAGGTGGAATGATTCTGTTTCATAGAAAACGCATCTTTCCTGTTTTCTGGGTATTCCGCAAGGATCCCGGCCTTACTTTTATTTTACTAAAAATGGACAGCAAAAAACCTGTACGAAAGTACAGGCTTGTAACATGAAAGATGAGCAGGATATAATCAGACAGTCAGGGGAGATGACAGACACCAGGGAGCCTTCCTTCGAGGTCGTCATTCTGAGGGATGGCGAAGAATCCCGGCTTGTGGAGAAAAGGAACCGGCGCCGCTAACGACCGGTCATCAGGAAACACTGTTTTCCATGAGAACTTTTTTATTTTAAAGAGATTATATAGACAGAGAGAACTGAAGGGCCCGGAAGGGGCGCCGGTCTCCCTGCCTGTTACGTGCACACACCTTATCAAGGGACAGGCGGAGGACGGGAAGAACTTCCTCATATGAATCAGAACTCTCCGACGCGTCAAAACTTCACAAAGAACTCCTGAAGATGACCTGCTAGAAATCCTGGTGGCAATATAGCGTACTTTTTCTTCTTTGACGACACAGACATTCCGCTACGGCGGCTACCCCTGGCCGATTCACTGAAGAAGGTGACCTTGACGCCCTACCGCGCATCAACATGGGACGAATCAGGAGTTTTTTGGGTGGCATGAGAAAAAGAGGCCGCGAGAGATGATACCCGTTTCTCACGGTCTCTTTTTTATGCACCCATTTTCAGGAAAGCTTCTCCAGCACCGCCCGGCAGCCCTTTTCTATATCCTCATAGGTTTTCTCAAAATTTCCCGTATACCAGGGGTCCGCCACATCCCTTGCTTCTCCCGCCCAGTCAAGAAGGCGGGAGATTTTTTTCTCCGGATCCCCCTGGGTGAGGCGGGACAGGTCATCCAGATTTTCCTCATCCATGGCAATCACATAGTCCGCCTCTTCATAATCTTTCCTGGTCATGAGAGCCGCCTTTCTCTTCGTATAGGGAATATGGTGGGCCTGGAGGGTCCTTTTGGCAGGGGGATAGATATCATGGCCCACTTCCTCGGTGGTGGCAGCCATGGAAGAAATGTCGTATTTCCCATCAAGCCCCCTTTGGCGCACCATGTCCTTCATTATCATTTCCGCCATGGGAGAACGGCAGATATTGCCGTGGCAGATGAAAAGAATATGGAGTTTATCTTTTGTGGAATGATGTATCTGCATTGTCGCGCTGCATCTCCTTTCGGTGAGTGAGGAAGCGTTTCAGTAAAAATAGAAGGAAATAGGGGAAAGTATAAAATAAGCCATTATTTTATATTTTCCTGCTGTTACTCCTTTCATCACCAGATAGTTACTGCCGGCTGGCCAGTCTCTTTCCAAGATCAAAGGCCGCCTGCAGGTCTTTCGGGAATTGCTCGGCGTGATGGGCTTTCTTTTTCGTTTCATCCCACGATGCCATACGGTATCGGCTGTAATCCGGTACCTGCAGCGTATCGCAGGAAGCCAGTATTTCCATTTTCCCGTTCAGGAAATGGAACGGCCAGAAGTATTCTTCCATGCGCGGTTTGTAGTGTTCATCGTAGTAGTTCCGGTCCGCATTCATGGTAAGGATCACGGCGACATCGATTTTTCCCGGAAAGGTGCTCTGATAATCATCGTAGGACAGGGCAGGGAAGGTCGAGCGGACCATAAAGGAACGGACCACGCCCGTCGGCTCCCCGAAGAAAATGGGCGAACCGATGATGATGGCATCGGCTTCGTAGACTTTCTGCAGCGTTTCCGTCAAGCCGTCCTTCCAATAGCATTTCCAAGGCACGGCCATCTTTTTATTCTTACATGCCAGGCAGCTGCGGCAGTCGGTAAAGTTCAGATTATATAAGTCAATAGTCTCGACGCTGGCTCCGGCAGAAACAGCACCTTCCCTGGCAGATGCCAGGAGTTTTGCAGTGTTGTTGTTCTTCCGGGGGCCACCATTCAGTATCAGTATCTTTTTCATAGGAAGCTCTCCTCCTCTATGATTTTTTGTTGATATCGCCAATGTACTCATAACCGCAGGCCGCGCAAAAATAGATTATGCTTCGCCGTCACACGGATCGTCGACGTAATCGACTTCCGCATAGCCAGCGCAAAGTGTGATTTGATGTTTCTTATTGCCTGGGATGACGTATGTATCGCCCTGCTGATACGTCCTGGTTTCGCCATCCATTGTCAACAGGCATTTACCGCTGACAACAATTGTCCACTGTTCCGCATGGGCATGCTCTGGGAAATGGACTTCTTTTTCCGCACTGACGAAGTAGACCGTGCCTGTAGACGTATGGTCCACGCGAACCGTCAGCCCTTCTATACCATAGTCACGTTGTGGAACATGGCGGATGATTTCTGGAAAAACAGACATATGGATAATCCTCCTGAGTAGGTTTCTTGTTTTTTTCAACTCCTTACGCGTGCCTTCTAAACTTATGCTTTCTTGAAGACTGTCTTTGGTTGGCCGCAGATCGGGCATACATAATCATCCGGCTCGTCGTTGATATCGCCAATGTGCTCGTAACCGCAGACCGCACAAATATAGCGGACCTTGCCTTCCACATCAATCTTCGGACCGTATTTGGAAAGGATTCTCCTAAGGATAACACCGTGATGACCTTCTTCTTTGGCAAAGGCTTCCATGTCATCAGCCGCAGCTTCGAATCCTGCGCCGCGTACCTTATCTGCCAGAGCCTGTACTGAACCTTCACCTTTTGCTTCTGCTTTGGCAAGGCCGTAGACAAGCGTCCAGAAATCCTGCGGATAGTCGCCGTTTATGGCCGCGTAAAAACCAGCATGCTTGGCTTCCTGATTGCCGGCTTCGATAAACGTATTAACGATTTCCTGATTCATGCCCTGCTCGCTGGCAATACGTGCCAGTGCATAGTACATCATGACGCCCTTGGCTTCGCCCTGCGCCATCATCTTCATCATTGGTGCCAATTTCGTGTCTTTCGTCATTCCGTAAATACTCATAGTAAATTCTCTTTTTTTCTGCACAATTTTTATACATGTTTCTTGTTTTTTTTATGGACTTATCATAGCACGAAAGGAAGGCGGAATCCCTTTAGAAAATCGTGTGTTTCTAAACGAACTTGTCGTTTTGTGCAGAATGCCAACCTGCCATTAAAGCAGACGCTTCTTTAATGGTTCTGGCATGGCGAGAACGAGTAATTCAATAAAATTATCGAGAGGAATTTTTTGCCCACCAATAAACCAGTCCTGAATCATCTCAGAGATAGAACGCATATAGTACTTAGCCAAAAAATCAATTTCTATGGGAAGTTCATCTTCTTTACCTAAAATACGCAGGCGCTCACGCAGTAAATCAATGGCGTAGTTATTGGTCGCATAGCGGAAAGAAGTCTGCCCTGATGTGTTTTTCAACGCATTTAGGAAAAATGACTGTTTATCCGAAAGGGTAGTGCAGAATATGCGCAACGCATCACGCCAGCTGATTTTATTGCCGAGTTGGCTGAAAGCGGGCTCAATTTCTTTGTTATAGATAGAAGCCAATAGTACATATTTATCCGCAAAATGATTATAAAAGGTTGTCGTTGTCATGCCGCAGTTGGTGACAATTTCTTTGACCGAAATCTTGTCAACGGATTTCTTCCCAGCAAGTTCAATGAGGGAAGCAGCCAATAACTGCTTCGTGGTAGGCCGTTCAATCATAAAAGTCTCCCCTTCATTCATGGATGAAATATGATTATAATCATTTGAAGCCGGTATATAATTATTATATATAATTATTAATTAAAATATTACAGTTGAGAATGTAAAGAAGTTTCCCATGGAACAAAAGAAAAATTTTGACCGGTCCTTGGAAGTACTTGTAGAAGCCGGATATAGGGTATGCTGAAGTTACATACCAGTCTCCTGTGATGACAGCAATAAGCTCTATGTTCTTAACATACTCCAAATGCATTCAAGCAATGTCAGAGCAAGAACGATATTGATGATCCTGAAGTGTTTCAAATAGAACTTCTGTATCAACAACCCCATACCAATCCATGTTGATGTAGCAATCGTCCCTGTGGTTGCAATAATCAACTCAAAACCCAGCAACACCATCAGCGCTGTGCTATATGGTGTAATGTAGCCAGTTAAGGAAGCGCTGATTAAATCGTTATCAGATTTCATTCTTGTATTTTTATTCAATGCAAGGAATCAGTCGACGCGAATAGCGAGCTATTTAAGGAGACTTATGAC
>ENA-ORCP01000129-ORCP01000129.1-human-gut-metagenome-genome-assembly--contig:-NODE-129-length-58887-cov-5.324758_pt1 | contig 58887 bp, 40 predicted proteins | sample MGYA00242990_ERZ507991 | MGnify/ENA primary metagenome ERZ507991 (study PRJEB26167, sample SAMN06115496) | human gut metagenome | host: Homo sapiens | place: China:Henan | collected 2015-05-07 | study... | reverse complement strand
AGCGTGGTGCAGTGTATGCCGTATGAGCGGTTGCAGTCGTTGTTCGAGACGATGTTCAATGTCAGAATCAGTCAGGGGACCCTGGCCAATATCGTCCGTGAGATGCTTGACAAGTCCCGTCCGGCCATTGATTTAATCAAACGAATGATAAAGGAATCCGCTGTAGTCGGTTTTGATGAGTCGGGCTGCTATGTCAACGGAAGACTCAACTGGTCGTGGATAGCGCAGACAACGTATCTGACCCTCATGTTCCGTGGCGCGGGACGTGGTGCGAAAGTGCTTGAAGAACGCTTCGGCGACTCGCTGAAAAACATGATTGCAGTCACCGACCGCCACAGCGCCTACTTCGCCATAGACTTCCTCGACAACCAGATATGCCTGGCACATCTTTTGCGGAATCTCGAATATCTCAACGATATAGACAAGGAGCAGACATGGGCAAGGGAAGTGCAGGAACTTCTGCGTGAAGCCATTCATCTGCGAAACGAAAAGCCATCAGACATAATCCCTAAGGATGGCTGGCTCACGCGACTTGATAATCTGCTCAAACGAAACCTTGACAATCTGCGCAAAGAGTTCAATGAGCTGAAACGGGGAATAATAAAATGCCGGGACTACATCTTTAACTTCCTTGAGAACCCGGACATACCCTCGGACAACAACGCTTCGGAGCGGGGAATACGCAAACTCAAGGTCAAACAGAAAATATCAGGCTGCTTCCGGTCGGATACCGGTGCTGATGCCTTCCACGCACTTCACTCCATCGCAGACACGGCCTGGAAGAACGGGCAATCCCCTCTTGATGCAATCCTGGCACTCGTTTAATTAGACGAGGCGACTCTTTATTGCTTTTCCTTTCGCTGAATAGTTACGCCAACGAGAGGATGACCGCGGCATCGAAAACATTTAATGAAACACTTTTTATCTGCTTGCACATTTCTGGGGCTTTCACTCCCGGTAATGTTGACTTCCTGCGGCTCACAGAAGTTGTATCTTGACAGCGTCACACCGCAGGAACAATCCCTTGTTGTAACCAAATTGACTGATGAGACGCAGAACTCAGTTGTTGGTAATAGGGAGAATATGTACACTACCAATTGGACTACATCAGGTTACGGACGCGGTGCCAAGAAGTTCACATGGGATACCGGAGCGAGGCTCTCAATATCGCCTGACGGGGAGAACCTCGCATATATAAGTATAGTGGACAATGCGCCAAACATCATGGTTAGAAAAACTGCGCCGGGAAGTCCCTCAACACAGCGCACGTTCCGTCGTGCACAGACTGTGGATTGGGGAACTGATAATCTTTTGTATTTCAATGATAACACAGGCGGCAGCAGCACAATCGGTTCAACCGATTCAAAAAAAGGTAGCTTGATAAAGCAGTTGACTTCCAATAACAACGATTGGTTTCCGGCACTTACGTATGACGGTTCAACGTTGTATTTTACGAGATTTGACAATTCAGGTCCTTCAATTTGGTCGTTGAAAAAAGAAACCGGAGAGCTGACAAACTGTACACGTGGTTATGGCCCCGTGCCAGTTGGTAAGAGCAGTACAAAAATCCTTTGCACACGCAATTCCTCGAAAGGGAACAGCGAAATATGGTTGATAGATTTTGAAACTGGAGATGAAACATTGCTTCTTTCAGATGTGGAGAAGGGATTTTCTGATCCATGCGTGTCTCCCGACGGTAAGTGGATTTTAGTTGTGGCCAATTCTCTTTCATCAATCTCAAACAAGCAGAATACGGATATATATGCAGTCAGAACTGACGGTTCTCAACTTACTCAAATCACCTATCATCCTGAAGTCGACTGCTCTCCTATTTTCTCTGCAGACGGGAAATACATCTACTTCATATCTTCGCGCGCAAATAAAGACAGGAAGTTCAATATATGGCGCATAAATAATCCCTTAAACTGATCTCATTCAACAATACAATAATTTTTACGCTGTACTGTACAAAATATTACCGATTTTGTACAGTACAGCGTTTCTATTGAACAAAATTCCTGTTGATTGAGGAAAAAAGCTGCTCCCCGGCGCAATGTAAAACCTAACACATTGAGCGGGGGAGCAGTCAGTCTATGGGGTAGTGTGGCTCTTAGCGGATGAAGAGGAGTTCGCGGTATTTGGGAAGAGGCCACATTTCGTTGTCGACCATAAGTTCGAGTTTGTCTATGTGGTAGCGGATAACGTCCATTTTGGGCACTACGTTATCGTGGTAGGCTATTGCTTTTTCGCGCTCGTTTTCAATGTGGTTGGCAACGCGGCGTACATCGACCATGGCATCGACTTCGTGTTTGATTATGCGGCTGTGTTCGGCGATGGCTTCGATTGTGGCAATTTCTGATTCCGACATGCGCGAAGCCTGCTCTTCGGGGAAGAGGCTGCGGACTTTTGCTACGTTGTCGAGCAAAATCGACTGATAGCGGATGGCAACCGGCAGAACATGATTGAGGGCGAGGTCGCCGAGCACACGGGCTTCAATCTGTACCTTCTTGGTGTACATCTCCCATTTTACTTCGTTGCGGGCCTCGAGCTCCACTTTGGAGAATACTCCGGCACGGGCGAACATCTCTACCGATTCAGGGCGCAGGTAGGCATCAAAAATCAGAGGCACGGATGTCTCGCAGTCAAGTCCGCGTTTTTTGGCTTCGGCTTTCCATTCATCGGAATATCCGTTGCCGTCAAAGTGGATGGGTGCCGACTGACGGATGAGGATGCGAATCTCTTCAAGGAGTGCTTCACGGAGGCTGGAGCCTTTGGCTATGCGTGCATCGACTTTCTGCTTGAAGTCAATGAGCTGGTCGGCTACGGCCGAGTTGAGGGCAATCATTGCCGATGCGCAGTTGGCCGATGAGCCTACGGCGCGGAACTCAAAGCGGTTGCCGGTGAAAGCGAAGGGCGATGTGCGGTTGCGGTCGGTGTTGTCGAGCATGATTTCGGGAATTTGCGACACGTTGAGCCGCAGACCCTCTTTACCTGCGAGGTCAAAAAGTTCGTTGTTGGTCGATGACTCTATTTTGCGGAAAATGTCGCTCAGCTGTTCGCCGGCAAAAATGGAGATGATTGCCGGGGGCGCTTCATTGGCGCCTAAACGGTGGGCGTTAGTGGCGGATGCGATAGAGGCTTTGAGGAGGCCGTTGTGACGGTGAACTGCGGCCATTACATTGACCACGAAAGTGATGAACTGCAAATTCTGTTCGGGCGTTTTGCCGGGGCCGAAAAGAAGCACTCCGCGGTCGGTGCCGAGGCTCCAGTTGTTGTGCTTACCTGAACCGTTGATGCCGGCAAAAGGCTTTTCGTGGAGCAGCACGCGGAAGTGGTGGCGGCGTGCAACCTCGGAAATGAGGCTCATGAGCAGGAGGTTGTGGTCGTTGGCCAGATTGGTTTCCTCAAAGATAGGGGCGAGCTCAAACTGGTTGGGAGCCACTTCGTTATGGCGTGTTTTGGCAGGAATGCCAAGACGGTGACATTCAATCTCGAGGTCGAGCATGAAGGCTTCGACACGCGAGGGGATTGCACCGAAATAATGGTCCTCAAGCTGCTGGTTTTTGGCCGACTCATGACCCATAAGGGTGCGGCCGGTGAGCATGAGGTCGGGGCGAGCATTGTAAAGCGACTCATCCACAAGGAAATATTCCTGCTCCCAGCCGAGGTAGGAACGCACATGCTTTACCTCGGGATCAAAGTAGCGGGCCACTGCCGTTGCTGCGCGGTCAACGCTGTTGAGTGCGCGCAGAAGCGGGGTTTTGTAGTCAAGCGACTCGCCGGTGTAGGAGATGAAAATGGTTGGGATACAGAGTGTGTTACCCATGATGAACGCCGGCGAGGAGATGTCCCATGCCGAGTAGCCGCGGGCCTCGAAAGTGTTTCGTATGCCTCCATTGGGGAAGCTTGAGGCATCAGGTTCCTGCTGCACGAGGAGCTTGCCATTGAAATTTTCAATAACTCCTCCTTTGCCGTCGTGTTCAATGAATCCGTCATGCTTTTCGGCAGTTGTTTCGGTGAGCGGCTGGAACCAGTGGGTGTAGTGACGTGCTCCCATGTCAATGGCCCATTTTTTCATGCCTTCGGCCACGCTGTCGGCCACTTCGCGCGAAAGAGCCTCTTTGTTGTCGATGGCGTAGCATAGAGCTTTGAAGGTGTCGGCCGGAAGATACTGGTACATTTTCTGACGGTTGAACACGTACTTGGCATAATACTGCTCAGGACGTTCATCCGGAATCTGCACCGGATCGGCCTTGCGGTTGAAGGCCTCGTCGACTACTTTGAATCTCAAATGTGACATACGTTTGGTAATTAATTGATGTTAAGTATATGTAATGTTTTTTTGATTCGTTCAATTGCCCGGGCGGTGGCTTCATGTGTGGAAAAAGCCGTGAGGCGCAGATAGCCTTCGCCCGAGGGCCCGAAGCCGGAGCCGGGAGTGCCCACGACGTTACACTCCGCCAGCAGACGGTCAAAGAATTGCCAGGATGTCATGCCGCCGGGAGTCTTCACCCATATGTAGGGAGAGTCAACGCCTCCGTAGGCATTCAGGCCAATGGATGAGAGCCCGTCAAGAAGCATTGAGGCGTTTTCCTTATAGTAGGCAATGATTTCCATTACCTGCCGGTGTCCCTCAGGAGTGTAAAGGGCTTCAGCTCCGCGCTGAATGGGGTAGCTTGCCCCGTTGAATTTGGTTGACTGGCGGCGCAGCCATAGCTGATGCAGGCTTACTTCGCGTCCGGCCGAGTCACGACCCATAAGTTCGCGGGGCACAACCGTGAAGCCGCAGCGCAGCCCGGTGAATCCGGCCGTCTTGGAGAAGCTGCGGAACTCGATGGCGCAGCGGCGCGCGCCCTCAATTTCATAGATGCTGCGGGGCACCTCCGGGCGCGAGATGTAAGCCTCGTATGCGGCATCAAAGAGTATCAGTGCGTTATGCTCCAGCGCATAGTCAACCCACGGTTTCAATTGGCTCCGGGTGAGCGAGGTGCCCGTAGGGTTGTTGGGGAGGCAGAGATATATGATGTCCGGATTGGTTACGGGGAGCGCTGGGCAAAAATCGTTTTCGGCAGTGCAGGGGAGGTATTCAAGTCGGTCCCACAGGCCGCGGTCGTTGAGCCGTCCTGCTCGTCCGGCCATAACGTTAGTGTCGACATACACAGGGTAGACCGGGTCAGTGACCGCCACCCGGCAGTCGGGGGAGAGAATGTCGCCAATATTTCCGGTGTCGCTCTTGGCGCCGTCGCTAACAAATATTTCATCTGAGGCAACATTGATGCCGCGTGAGCGGTAGTCGCCTTCGGCAATAGCGTCGCGCAGGAAGTCGTAGCCCTGTTCGGGACCGTAGCCGTGGAAAGAGTCGGCGCGGGCCTCATCGGTAACAGCTTTCTGCATTGCTTCGATGGCTGCCTGACATATTGGCCGCGTTACATCGCCAATGCCCATTCGGATAATAGGGGCATCGGGATGGTTCTGACGGAAGGCCGACACTTTCGCCGCTATTTCCGAAAAGAGGTAGGAGGGAGAGAGAAGCGTGAAGTTGTCGTTGACCTTAATCATTGTATCGGTGATTTTAGTGGGTTAATGGTGCAGGGATGCGGTATCGCCCATTGAATACCGTTGTGGCCGGACCGGTCATAATTATGTTGCCCGATGGCAGGAGCTCTATTTTAAGTTCGCCGCCGAGGAGCCGTAGCGTGACCGGACTTTTGCAGCGGCCGGTTATTATTGCCGCGGTGGCGCATGCGCAGGCACCGGTGCCGCACGCAAGGGTTTCGCCCGAGCCGCGTTCCCATACCCGCATTGTTATAGAGTGGGGCGATGTGATTTGGGCAAATTCAATATTCGCACGGTCGGGCCACAAAGGGTACAGCTCAAGTTCTCGGCCCAGAGAGTGGACGTCGGTTGCGTCGAGGCTTTCAACGAAAACAATTCCGTGGGGATTGCCCATTGACACCGCTGTGATTTTTACGGGTCCGCGGGAGGTGTTGACAGCGTGTTCAATTTTCTCCCCCTCGCCGAGCACTTCAAAGTCAGTGGTGGATGGAGCGCCCATGTCAACACTGACGGTGTCAATCAATCCGTCGACTCCGGGATGGAGCTGCAGTTTCTTGACTCCGGCAAGAGTCTCGATGGTGATGGAAGTCTTCGCGGTCAGTTGGCGGTCATAGACGTATTTGCCAACGCAGCGTATGCCGTTGCCGCACATGCGCGCCTCTGAGCCGTCGGCATTGAAAATGCGCATCATAAAATCGGCCTTGTCCGAAGGGAGGATAAGGATGATTCCATCTGAGCCCACGCCCGTGTGACGGCGGCTCATTTCAATGCTTAATTCGCTGATGTGGGGGGGAGTGCCATCCGGGCAATGGATGTAAATGTAATCATTGCCTATGCCATGCATCTTTGTAAACAAGATTTCTTCCATTGGCGTAAGGATGGTTTGATGACCGGCAAAAATTACGGTCATTTTTTTGATGGGGCAAAATTACAATTTCTCCCTGAAAACGCAAAAAAAATCATCGCGTTTTCCCAAAATTTTTTCCGCCCTATATAGGCCGTTTGTCTCCGGTGGTGTCTTTTCCTTGCCGTCACTCCATTAGCTTGACAATATCGCCCGGCAACAACACGTTCCCTACATCATCTATTGGCGTGTTTTTAAGAAACAGCATGGGCACAATGATATGTTTTTTTGCGAAAGGCAAGAGAGCGGCTTTGCGGAGAAGCTCAGCTGTCAGCTGCTTGCCATTCTCTCCGGTTGTCCATTTACATTCGCCCACAAGCAAGTATTTCTTGTCCAACGATTCGGCCACGACATCAAATTCAACCTGTTCGGGCTTTTTATCTTCATTGAGAACCGAGCCCCACCAACGGTTTGCGTTGCCATAGACAATGCCGTTGACCAGATTCCCTGTTATGGCGTCGCGGCACAGTTTCTCCCATTCCATGCTCACATACTCTGAAAAATGCGATTTCAAGGCCGATTCTATTGGCAATCGGCGGTCAAGTTCAATAAACGAGCGGTTGGGAACTACGAATCTATAATAGAATGCCATGAAAGGATCAGCTATCTTATAAAGGCTCTTCTTCACGTTCTTTTCATCAACGCCGAATGGGACATCCTTTCCCAGGAAGCCGAGATCGATGAGTTTTTTAAGCGGACGCGACAGGTTGGTTGCCGGTTCATTGCAGCGTGCAGCGATCTCCGATAGTCGGTTTGCGCCGGTGCCGATATACGACATTATTGTGGATGTCTTTACGATGTCCTTGACATCATCCTGAAACAGTTTTATCGGTTCTTCGTAAAGAGCGCCATTGACCGACAGGATATTGTGCCATAAAGCATCATTGAGCGAGCTTCTGCTTTCCCGCAATTCCCAATAGCGTGGCACCCCGCCCCACACGGCATATTCTTCAATGGCATTCACCGCGTCGAGATTCAAGGCTTCCTGAATGTATGGCAGGCGTATCGGCGTGAGCTTCAGAATCTCATCGGCTCGGCCATAAAGTGGTGCTGTGGAGTCGAGGAACAGGCCGTACATCATGTTGTGTGATGAGCCGCAGACCACAATATTATATTTAAGCTGTTTCTCATCAAGGAGTTTCTGTAACACCGAAGGCAGCTCAGGAGATTGCTCCACCAGGTATGGAAATTCATCCAGGCATAAAGTGAACCGTTTGTCAGTGCGGTAGTTGACAGCACGAAACATCGACTCCCAATCAGGATAAGTCAACTTGTCGAAATCGGGAAATATCTGAGCTACCATCTTGGCAAGCAAAGCTCTTTGGTGCTGGCCCTCTGAACGGTCTGACAGAAAGTAGACATCATTGGCAGTAAGCACTCTCTTGATGAGTGTAGACTTGCCGAGTCGGCGGCGACCATACATCACTACCAATGAGGGCTTTTCTCTTCCCAAGGCATCCTGCAGACGCGCTGTTTCATCTGTTCGGTCAACGAATTTCATAGCTGGAATTTATTATGCACTACAAACATAATGTTTTTGCGGCATAATTCCAAATTTTGGAGTCAGGGTTTTCGGTAGAAGCAGTGTTTCATGGAGCCGTCGGCTTCGCGCAGGTGCATTCCGTTGCCTTCGCAGTAGCGGAACATGGAGCAGTCGGCACACTGTCCGGTCTTCATCCACTGGCGGTTGCGGAACGGTTCGAAGCGGTTTTGCCACACGTCCCAAATCTTGTCGCCACGGTAGATGTTGCCCTGCGAGTAGTTAGCCCTGATGCTCGGGCAGGCGCCAATGGAGCCGTCGATGAGCACCGAGGCGATGCTTATGCCTGCTTCGCAACTGAAAAAGTAGTCGCGCACGTCGCCCTCGTAGTTGCCTAAGAATCCTTCGCAGCAGTATGAGGCGTGAATCGGCCCGTTGCGTCGGCATCCCTTGATGAATTCCATCAGCTGGATGAATTCGGGCTTGGTCAGTTCAAATTCGGCATACTGTCGGGCGCGCCCGGAGGGGAAGATGGTGAACAGGCGCCAGTATTTCACTCCGGCATTGGCAAGCAACCGGGCTATCTGCGGGAGCGTGGGGAGCGAACGGCGGTTCACGCAGGTGACCACGTCGAAATTGAGCGTTCCGTCAGCGGCAATCATCTTTATGGCCTCGAGCGCGCGGGTAAACGATTGCGTATTGCCGCGCATCCAGTTGTGGTCATCCTCCAGGCCATCGAGGCTCACGGTGATATTGTGGATTCCGGCGGCTTTGAGCGAAGCGAAGCGCTCGGGAGTGAGGCCAAGACCGTTTGTAACTATGCCCCATGGCATCTCGCGGCGATAAATCTGGAGCCCGACCTCCTCAAGGTCGCGGCGCATGAGCGGTTCTCCGCCGGTGATTACGATGTTGAGCCGGTGACGGTCAACATGGGGCAGCAGTTCATCCACGGCCGCGAGGAAATCGGCCGCGGGCATGTCGGGCTGCAGGGAACTCACCTTGCAGTCGCTGCCGCAGTGGCGGCAATTGAGATTGCACCGCTGCGTGCACTCCCAAAAGAGCTGCCGCATGGTGTGGGCTTCCACGCGCTGTTTGCGCTGAAGCCGCACTATCTCAAGCGCAAGCCGTCGCCGAATGGAAATATGGTTCAATTTGCGCGCTTCTTTAATTTAAAATCGTGGTTGATGCGGGCTTTGCCAACAGTCCAGCTATTGGAGCCGGGCATCTTCTCAAAGACGGGTTTTACGTCGACTGAGTCGGCCTCAAGCTCCTTGGAGTCAGGCAGGCAGAGAATCCTCACATCGCCCGGAAATGTTACGGCCTCAATCATATAGTTTCCATCGCTGTCGGTCTTGACCGTATCGGCCACGGGATAGGTGCTTTCGGGGTCTTTCAACACAACCTTTGCGCCTTCAACCGGTACATTATCCTCGGTCATCACTGCGCCTTTGACTTCGTAATAGCCTGTGGGCGTCCCGTACATGACTGGATAGTCACCCCCGTCATCTTCTTCGGACGGGTCGCAGCTTGAAAAACCGAGAAGTGCGAGGAGAGCGCTCATCATTGTGGCGAGGAGGTTTTTGACGTTCAGATAAGTCTTTTTCATGATGAGATATATGGTTGGTTTGTCGCTGATTGTCTATGAAACATCCTAAAGGGATGTCCCTACTCTGATGGCTGCTGCGGCTGCTCTTCCTCGGGTTGGATGGAGTCGACCTTCATTATCTGATAGCGTCCGATCGGGGTGCCGTACATGGCAATAATGGTAGGCTCATCCCGCTCTATAGTTGTCGGTGCCTCCTTGCTTTTCACCGTTTTGTGGGTGTTGCAGGCCGAGAAACCGAGCATACCTAATAGGGCGCTCAGGATGGCTCCGGTGATATTGCGGGCTGAGAATATGACCTTTTTCATAACAATCGATTGTTTTTCTGCCGCTAAGTTACGGTAATATTTTAACAATTGCAAATTTATGACGGTTCAAGATTGTATGTCAACGTATTACCATTTTCACAGGCAGACAGCGTCCTGTTGCGGTTTCGGCCGAAAGGATGTAGACTCCGGCGGGAGCATTGGTGGTGAAGGTGTTCGGTTCTGTGAGCTGCGCATTCACGGCGCGGCCGTTGATGTCAGTGATGGAAATGCGCGTCACCTCCGCACCTTCGATGCCGAATTTGTTGTTGCCCAGCGCTATGACTTTGAGAAACGCCGAATCTTTACTGTCGGCTGAAATGTCATAGATGGCCGCAGCTTTTATCCTGGCATCAAACCATTTGGCTGAAGAATTCAAAGATTTTATTCGGTCTCTTTCAACAGTCCATGGATCGAAAGCAGGCATGTCAGACCAAATTTCCTCGTAATTCCGTCTGTAAGCCGGACGGATTCTCTCCATGAAATCAGTAATAAATTGCTCCATGGTGGATGTCTTCTCAGGATAGAAGCCCATCCATATTTCAGCTACTTTACTGCGGAAAGAGGGGAATTTCCATAAGGCTTCAATCCATGTGAAGGGGCAAAGTTCGCAGATTTCATCGCGTTGTTCAATGAAAGTTCGCTGACGGTCAGTTTCTTCGAACGTCCATTCAAAGTCCCAAAGTGGACCGAACATCCATTTCCCGCCGAGGTCCTTATAGATATAAGTGCTTCCAATATAGGCATCCAGATTTCCTGTGAGTTCGGCGATGATGTAATATTTCGCAGCCGATTCAATGTCAAGCATCTCCTCCCAGGCGCAATCGGTTGAATCCTGTGCATAAAGAAGGTTAGTCAGGGTAGTAAGCTCGTTTATCAGCCACTGGCGCTGAATGTCAGAGAGCAGTTCGGGCGACTTGTGGGTAAAGCCTTTTTCAAACGCTTCTCCTGCCGGATCTTGCATTATTTTCACCTGATACGGGTCATCGTAATTGTCAATCTCCACCAGCCATCCGCCGCTCACGGTTGATTCATCGGTGTTTTCATCTTCTTGCTCGAAGATGTCAACGCGATTTGATTCTATCCTGACGGTTTCAGTGAGATAATATAGCCCGATGTTGAATCCGTTAAGAATCACCTCCACGGGTTGTGTGCCGGGAGTCCATGCCATCCCGATTCTTTTGCCAAGTTCAAAACTTATAACCTCATTCAGCGCTGACTGTGAGGGTGCATGGTTCAGGAGTGCAAAATGCTTGCTTTTGGGCATGCCGAGCAGCGAAGTCTTTTTGTCAAGCTTAAGTTTATAAGGCTTTTTGTCATACGACCATGAGGCGTTACCGCGGCCACGAATTCCGAGCGCGAGCGGCTTTTCCTCTGAGCCAACCGATTCAAATCCTTCAATGCCTTTGGCATCAATCCACATGGATGCATCGATGTAAGTCTCTTTCTGCGTGATTGGAACGCGGTCGGCGGTGTTGATGTAAACAACAGGCAGAGTGCCTGTAACCGGCGCTGTAGCAGATCCGGGATGGTCATAGGTGTCGCTAACGGGAATAATGTTAGCTATCCGGCTCCACTCGGGAGCGTTGCGGTAAAGGTCAATGCAGCTGTCCTTGACAATGAGGGTTGCGCGGTCATAGTAGCCTTCAAGAGGGAAAAGTTTGCCTATGATAATAGGCGGCATGAGGGCATTGCAGGTTATAACCACTTTAGGTGTCGGGGTGCCGTTTTCGCTCAAGTTGTCGCCTCCGAAACTGAAAACACCGTTTACCGAATAACCAAGAGTTTCTATATTGCCAATTGTCACGGAATCAGGCATCACGCCGGGCGACTGAAACTGGCAGTCATCGGGGATAACGAGACCCTTGACCAAATTCTTTTTCTCCGGAAATGCATGATGCCCCACAAACTTGAGGCTTTTGGCCTGAGAGAAGTCATAGTTAGTCCCGGTTCTGTTGTTCTGAAGAGCCCAGTAGCGAATGACTTCAATGTTCGGGGTTATCTTTACGTTTGGATCAAAGTATGTTTCCAATTGCTTATGCCCATCGCCGATTGCCACTACTTTATAATTGATGCCGGTTTCGGGGTCTACGACATCTTCATCAAGATGCATATTATCAGAATGACAGAGTGTATAGTGTTTGATAAGGGAGGCTGTGACACCGTCGGCATTCACGCAAAATGTCCGAGTGACACGGAACAGTTTGCCGTCCGGCTCAGGATAACTTAAGTCAAGTCTGAATTGCTTGCCTGTAGGCTCATAGCCGCTAAGGTCAATCTTGTCGAAATCCCGCCCCCTGAAAGCGTGAATCTCGTTGACTTGTGACCATGCGGGGTCGGCCGCATATGTGGCTACGGATTCTTCGGGCGCATAGATGAACATGCGCATATCTTCGGTGTTCATTCCCTGAGGGAAGAGAGGCGAATTGAGCCGCGGCGGCGTTGCCGATTCGCTGCGGATTGCTATGTAACATTTTGCTTCATTCGCCGCGCTGAAAACTGCTGCGCCTGACTCAGAATCACCCAAGGTGACATTTTCGCCAATTTTGATGTACAATGGCAGCGTTTTCGGCAGTTGCGACCGGAATACGCATCCGTCAGGAATATGGAGCGTTTCCCCCTCTACGGTTCCGTCAATCTTGATGGCGTTTTTGCCGACGTAGGTCAGGCGGTTGCCTCGCGGTAATACGATGTTGGATATCATTGCGTTGTCATTGACGCGAGTTATATTCTTGCCAATCACAATTCTCACAGATTCGGACCGGGTGATAGGGTTTACGCCGTCGCCAATTTCATTTAACAGATATTTACGACCGGTCTTTATGTCCTGAACTGAGTCGGGGCAAGAGGTTTTGTAAACGTAGGAGGTGATTAGCGTGGCGGTGTGGTTTTCATCGTTGCGTTTAAACAAAGCCTCAGGTTTGCCGTCTTTGAGAAAAACGTAAAAATAATACTTGTCAAAATCGGTAGTGATTTGAACGTGTTCGCTTTCGGTGCGCATATTGGAGAATTTCATCCATTCTTCATGGGCCTGATAGCGGCTTTTAGAGCCATCGGGAATAATCAGCACTGTTCTTTTATAGGAGTTTCCTGAGGGGAGTAGCGGAAACTTGATGTCAAGCGGCTCGGAAGATGAACACCGGATAGTGTCGATTGACTGGAAAGCCGAGCCATTGGCGTCGCCCACAGGCGTTTCCTTTCCGAGCCAAAGGTTCTTTACATTGGCACCGGTAGAGCGGAGCTCGCATTTCCGGTTTATGTACATGTTTTCCACCTTAATGACGCCTAATGCATCTTCTCCGATGTATTCTACATTGCTGTCCTCGGTAAAAGTGACCGAGGTGCCGAATCCATCATAGGAAAGACAATGGTCTTCCAGCCTGAGGATATGGGCCGGTATAGTGCTTTCTGATTTCCAAAAATGTAATGGGCCGGTGCCGCTGCCAATGCCTATGGCATCATATACTTTCCCATTTGCCTTGTTTGTAATTTCTCTTCTAATGTAGATCTTGTCGTATTGGGCGCCTCGTCCGGGCTCTATAGCGATGAGATTTACTGTCTTGCCATCGGGATTTACTCTCCAGGTATATGTCTCTCCTGTGGAAAATGACGTCTTAAATGTTTCTTGCGCGCGCCCTGAAAGAGCAAAGCAGAGAAATATCGCTAATGATATGATGAATTTGTTGTATTTCATAAACGTTATTAAAATGTTTTTTGATTACTTTATAATTTTGAGAACCCAATCGGAATCCGGTCCTACGTTGTAAATTTTATCTCCTTTATTCCAGTCCGAAGTGAGTGAAGGAAGTTTCTCAGTATAGGCTGAGATGCAGCCGTCATTGAATTCAAACTGAGAATATTCTTGATATGCAGAAGCAGAAGGCCAATCATTCAGAGAAACTTCTCTCCATTTAAAGCCGGCAATAGAAATGCCGTTGTCATATATCGTGTTGCAGCCGGAAATGGGGAGGTCGACTACTTCATGGGAAATAGGTCGGTTGGGATGCATCCGATATCGATGCAATCTTACATGCATTTGATTGCCAACAGCATAGGCATTGAAAATAAGCAGGACTCCTTCACCCTGATAGGTCAGGTTAATACGTCCATCTCCCCCATTTACCGGAGAAATAATCTGTCCGTTACGTTTGGAGTCAATTTTTCGCTTTTCATTCCAAATGATTTCGTATTTGTAGGCATAATCCCCGGTAGGTTTAAACCAGTTTGTATGGCCTACTGTCTGAATGTGATAAAACCAGGGAGCGTTTATTTCAGAGAATGAGCGGGAACTCCGGATTTTGTAGCCAGGTAGAATTGTTGAAGACTGAGATGCAAAATGTGAGATTTCATTGAATTCTGAGAATTCTCCGTCAGGCTTATTTACGCGCACTCCGAACGGAACCATTGCTCCGAATCCAACAACAAGGTCATACCTAAAAGTGTCTCTGATGGTAAGGCACGTGTTGGTGTCAACAACGAATTCAACGTCTGACGTGGTGATAAAACGTTGTTCTTTCTTGTCCAAATTCAGCTCAAATTCATCCTCGCTGATTTTATCCATGTCATTTGCTTGATTCACGCTGTAGAAAATAAACATGTTTTGGCTTGATGTTACAACGCAACGAGATTTTTCAAGTCCTTCTAAAATTACTGATGGCCGGTTGCCTTTTTCAATATAATTGGAATTAAGTTCAACTTCAGAATCTATTATGTGAATCTGGGCTCCTCCTTCCATGTGGTTGGATGTGTATTGTATGCCTTTGCAGTTGTATATTTTGATGTCGCCATTTATGATATTGGCATCAATAACACCTCCGCCGCATTCATTCAAGTATAGCAAGCTTTTAGCGGCGGAACTGAGGTGGTTCCCTCTAAAAACCAATGCATCGCCTAAACCGTGTAAATTCATCATACAATAATAATTACGGATTAGTAAGTCAATTACTTGAAGCTCACATTCACTTAAATCACGTGGCGGGTTTTCAGCTGTTGCATTAGCATAAACATCTCTGATATCATTCAGCGTCTTTGGGTCAACAACTTTCATGTCATCTACTGTTTGAGCTATCTCAGCATTCGATTCCGGTATAGTAATATGGTCATTGAAAGCAACGCATGAAACAATGGATTTGCAATCAGAATAAGTTCCGGTTTCAACAAATCCAATGGCTTGCACGAAGTCCATCAATACTACATTTTCGTATCCGGAAGTATATGAGGCTAACACGCATCTTGCAGCAGGAAAAATGTTAACATCGTTAAGAAATTGGATGTTGGAGAGTGCTGTCCAGAGATATGTGTATTTAGTAATGGGATCCCCTGAAACACTAGAATTAACGTACACCATTCTGGGATGAGGGAATTTTAGATATTCATTAGTGGTGTCAGCTATTATGCCCATTGGCCTGATGAGTGTAGCGTTGACATCATATAATTGTCCGGGTTCGCCTTTAAGTGATACTCCGTTAGAAATCATGATAGGCACGGAAATGTAATAAGAGCCGTGGGGTAGGAAAACGTCACCATGGCCTTTCATTATAATGGCTTTGTTTATAGCATCTGCAAAGTCGGGTTGTAATTCGGTGCCATTTTTTAATAATGGTTTTTGCGTAGTTTCAAACCATAATGGTGTCGCAAATTCAATTTTCCAGTTGCCTGTAACTGTGATTCCTAACCCAAAAATCACAGACATAGGAGCAATGAGGCTAACACCTCCATTTGGATGCATGCGGTCATTGATTGAGTGTGATAAAGCCGTAATTTTCACGTCCTTTGTAAATCCGTTGTCGGTGAGTGGATTACCGTTGGTAAATTTGCCGCCTTGAAAAATGAGGCAGACTCCAGGCGCGATATTTAAGTCTTCGGTAAGTGTGATTTCGCGGTCAATAATGTAGGTTATCCCTGCTTGTGTTTTTAAGTCAGAGGGGAAAGGACGGTTCATAATGTAAAAAGAATTTAATGAAAGTTGCAAAGGTAGAGAAAAAAAGGAGAATAATACTGTGAAAATTGTTAAAGATGTTTAAATTGGGGGGGGTAAAAAGTTTTATATTAGCGGGTTAGGAGATGGAGGGCGGCGGGGCGGTCGGGGTCCGAGGTGAAGGTGAAAGCGGCGAAAAGTCCGGTAGCGTCGGAGTTGTAGCGGATGTGGTAGCGCCCGGGGGTGAGGAAGTCGAGGGTGAAGAGGGCGGTGTCGACGGGCTCGCCTCCCGGCGAGGGGGTGATGCGTTCTTCAATGGTGATGTCGGAGCCTATGCGCGTGGCGGCGAGGCTCACGGCGCCGTGGGTGGTGAGCCCGTGGAGGCCGCTGCGGGTGAGCATAACGCGGCCGTCGGAGCTGCATGCAAGGGTTATGCGCGGGCGCAGGTCGGGATCAGAGACATCGCAGAGAGTACCGGCGAGCAACCGCTCTATGGCTTCTCCTCGGGGTTGCGGCTTTACGCAGAGCGCCACCACGGCGGCAGCTGCAACCGAGGCAATTACGTAGAATTCAGTGGAGGAGAAGAATGATGACATCAGCTTAGTGCGTCAAGGAAGAATGTGGCAATCTGCACGTAGATTATGAGGCCCACAATGTCGTTGGATATCTGAATGAACGGGCCGGTGGCGAGTGCGGGATTGATGTGGATTTTTTCAAGAGTCAGCGGCACGAGGGTGCCGAGTATGGAGGCGAACATAACGACGCAGAACAGCGAAACGGCCACGGAAATGGTCACGGCAAACTGCCCGGGCAGCATAATCACATTGTAGATGAAAATCACGGCCGAAAGGACAGTGGCGTTCAGTAGCCCTACAAGAATTTCCTTGCCCATCTGCTTTGCAAATTCGTTGATTTCCAATGAGCCGTTGGCCAGGCCCTGCACAATTATGGCCGATGCCTGGACTCCGACGTTGCCGCCTGTACCACCGATAATGGGGATGAAGAGCGCGAGGGCTGTGACTGCCGCGAGTTCATTCTCGAATCCTGCAAGGATAAGCGATGCGAGAATGCCGCTGAGAATGCCTATGAGAAGCCATGGAATGCGTGCTTTGGTCTGGGCGAAAATGGAGTCGTCGGCGTCGATGTCGCTTGAGATACCTGATGCCAACTGGTAGTCACGTTCGGATGACTCGCGCACCTGGTCCATCACGTCGTCGACGGTGATGCGTCCGAGCAGACGCCCTATGGAGTCGACCACCGGCATTGCCACAAGGTCGTACTTCTCGAAATCAAGGGCAACCTCATCAATCGGGGTGTCGGCCTTCACTGAGGCCGGGTCGGTTTCCATCACGCGCTTTATTTTCGACACCGAAGGGTCAGTGATGAGCTTTTTCAGGGGCAGGATTCCGCGCAGTTTGTTGTCATTGTCAACCACATACACGTAGTATACCTCATCCATATCCTCGGCCTGCATTCGCATCTCCTTGATACACTCGGGCATACTCCAGTTTTCGTTGACCACGATCATTTCGGTGCTCATCAGACCGCCCGCCGTGTCTTCATCATATTTCAGAAGGTCAATGATGTCGCCGGCCTGCTCGACGTCGTCAATGTGTGAAAGGATTTCTTCGCGGTCCTCCTCATCAAGTTCCTGGATAAGGTCGACGGCGTCATCGACATCAAGGTGATCAATGAATTGCTTGGCAATGTCTTCGGCGTCCATGCCCTGGAGGAGCTTCCGGCGGTCGTCCTCATCAAGCTCCATGATAACGTCGGCGGCCGTTTCCTCATCCAGCAGCTTATAGAGATATTCGGCTTCTTCGAGATTGAGGTCCTGATACAATTCGGCTATGTCGGCCGGATGTAGGTCGGCGAGCTCCTTGCGGGCCTGTTCCTCATTGTGTGAGGCGATTATAGAGCGTATGTGCTCCAGATATTCTTCATCGAATTCTTTCATGATTCCTTGTTGCGCAGATTGGAGATGAAGTTGGTGAGTTCAACGAACTGCTCAACAGAAAGCTGTTCGGGGCGGAGAGCGAGCATGGGATTGTCGGGCAGCGGGCTGCCGCCCGGGATAAGGCCGCGCACAGAGTTCCGGAGTGTTTTGCGCCGCTGGCCGAAGGTGGTCTTCACCACGGTTTTGAACAGACGTTCATCGCATCCGAGCGACGTTACGTCGTTACGTGTCATGCGTATTACTCCGCTTTTCACCTTGGGGGGCGGGTTGAAGACGTTTTCGCTGACCGTGAACAGATATTCCACATCGAACCATGCCTGCAGCAGTACGCTCAGTATTCCGCGAGCCTTTGTGCCGGGAGCCGCGGCCAGCCTCTCGGCTACCTCGCGCTGCAACATGCCCGAGCAACATGCCACGCGGTCCTTATAGTCAAGTATGTGGAAAAAAATCTGTGATGAAATGTTGTAAGGATAATTGCCTATGACGCAGAATTTGCCCTGACCGGGCACAAGTTCGTTGAGATCCATCCTAAGGAAGTCGCCCTCTATTATGCGACCCTCGGCGGCGAGTGCGGGGAAGTTGGCGCGAAGGTAATCGATGCTTTCCTCATCGATTTCAGCAACTTTGACATCATATCCTTCCTGAATCAGGAACTGTGTGAGCACTCCCATACCGGGACCCACTTCAATTACCGGGAGCGTTTTGAAGTCACTGAGCGTTGCGGCTATGCGTGAGGCTATTGAAAGGTCGGTGAGGAAATGCTGGCCTAAGGCTTTTTTTGGTCGGACTTTCTGCATGGTTCAATGTTTATTGCAAAATTATCTATTGCTGACTACAAATTTATAACAATATCTTTACAATTCAGCAAACGGAATCCAAAAATAAGACCAAATTCGTATATTTGTCATGCAAAAATCAAGAAAAAATTTCTAATGAAACGAATTACGCTGACCTCTCTCCTCGCAGTGTTTTGTGTAACAATGGCATTGGCCTGGGGGCAGAAAGGCCACGATGTTGTGGCTCACATAGCCGAACGTCATCTTACCCCTGATACAAAATCCACAATAGATTCGATTCTCGACGGGCGCTCGCTCGTGTACTGGGCCAATTGGCTCGACAATGCGAGCCACACGCCTGAATATGCCTATTCCAAAACGTGGCATTATAAGAATGTGGACGAAGGAGTGCGCTACGAGGAGGCGCCGGCTAATCCTGCCGGTGATGCCGTTACGGCTATAAAAGCGCAGATTGAAACGCTGACTTTAGGAAAGCCTACGAACGAAGAATCGGCGCTGGCGCTTAAGATGCTCACCCACATTGTGGGCGACATTCATCAGCCGCTCCACATGGGCCACGCCACCGATCTCGGAGCCAACCGCGTGAAAGTGAAATTCTTTAATCGCGATGCCAATCTGCATTCGGTTTGGGATTCCCGCATTCCCGAGAGCGCCCACAACTGGAGTTACACCGAGTGGGCCGACCAGCTCGACCGGCTCAACCCTAAAATGGAACTTAAGGAGAGCGCAGGTTCGGTCGATGACTGGGCACGCCAGACACTCGTGTTGGCCGATGCTATATATAAGGCGTTTCCAGAGGGCGCAAACATCAGCTATAACGAGGTGTTTGAATGGACTCCGGTGATTGAGACGCAGTTGCTGCGGGCCGGTTTGCGTCTGGCGCGTATCCTCAACTGTATCTTTGACCCTGAGTTTGCCGGAACAGGCCCTTATACGCCCGCTGAGTAAACAAGCTATAATTATCGGATTTGGCGTCAATCTTTTCCGAAGTGCCTAAAAAAATTAAGATTTTTTTGTACTTTCATTATAAAGGGTTATCTTTGCACTTGAAAATTTCCCTTCAGGAGAAGGCTTGATTACGAAATCTCGTAAGTCGGCATACCTTAAGGCATGGTCTGGCTACTAATATAGAGAGAATTAATAAGGTAGATTTGTCATGTCTTAAGTCAGGTGTGGCTGCTGCGATTTGCTATGACGGTTGAATCGCATATTGTAGCGTTGTGTGTGTCAAGGAGCAGTGCGAATTGAAATGAGCCGGGATGAATGGTCTTGTTTTAAATGGTGCTTCCGGATCACAACGCTCGGACGCCCTACCGATGTTGCCGGCGTCCGATGTTTTTTTGATTGAGCCTTGTCAGAATAGATTCTTATAAGCTTATAATATTGTTTTATCTATGAGTATCAAATCATTAGTTGCCGGTATGTCGTTTATGGCGATGCTGCTCGTTAGTTCTTGCTCCACACCAAAGGACATCACCTATATGCAGGGACTTGAAAGCGGTCAGACTCAGAGCGTAAAAGTTGAAAAACGCCTGACCATTGAACCTGATGACCGTCTGGCCATCGTGGTCACATCCAAGGACCCGGCATTGGCCGAAGTGTTCAACCTCTCAGTGTCACAGTACCGCATAGGTATGCAAACCAGCGGCGGCAGCGATTCGCGCACAGCTGCGTTCACAGTTTCGCCCGAAGGCACAATTGAATATCCCATTCTGGGTTCGCTCCATATTGCCGGTCTCTCACGCAGTCAGGTAGCCGCCCTTATCCAGCGCGAACTTATCTCTCGCAATCTTCTGAAGGATCCAACAGTCACAGTTGAGTTCCTGAATGCCACCGTGGCTGTGCTTGGCGATGTCAAGACCCCCGGAGAATATCCCATTGACCGCGACAATCTGACTATTCTCCAGGCACTCAGCAAGGCCGGCGACCTCAACATTACCGGTATGCGACAGAATGTGCTCGTGATCCGCGAGGAGGACGGCAAGGATGTGGCCTATCGTATAGACCTGACCAATACTGAAAGCCTCATGCGTTCGCCCGCCTACTATGTGCAGCAGAACGACGTGATTTATGTTGAACCCAACAACACACGCAAGCGTCAGGCAACCGAGCAGGGCAATACGGTGCTCACTCCCACATTCTGGATTTCGGTGGCCTCACTGCTCACAACAATCACAGCTGTATTAGTACGATAAATAATAACAAGACTCTATAATGATACAGGAATCAACAGAAACCAATGAATCGGTGAATCAGGTTAAGATTGCCGATGTGGTATATATCACGCTGAAGCATTGGCCCTGGATTTTGCTCTCGCTCGCATTATGCATGGGTGCGGCGGTGCTCTATCTGATGCGCACCACCCCAATCTACACGCGTTCGGCCTCCATAGTCATAAAGGACGACTCCAAAGGGGGAACGGCGTCATCGGAGCTCGACGCGTTTGCCGACATGGGATTGCTGCAGTCTCATTCAATCATCATTGATGAAGTGAACAAGCTGCAATCGCCCGATGTGATGACGGAGGTTGTCAAGCGCCTGAATCTTGACAAGAACTACAGTGTTGACGGCGAATTCCGCCGTGAAGTCATTTATGGTCCCACGCTGCCTATAAACGTCAACATGCCTTCGCTGACCGACAACGAAAGCGCGGAACTTACAGTGAAGATTGCTAAAAACGGCACATTCACTATCTCCGATGTGATGGTTAATGACGAGGACGTGCGTGTGATTCATTCTGCGCCCATGAAGCTCGGCTCAACGGTGTCAACTTCGGCCGGAGGCATTGAAGTGGTTGCGACTCCGTATTATACACCCGGAGAGGAATACACCATTTATGTGAACCGCGTGCCCATAAAGAACGCAGTGACAAGCTACTGCGCTAAACTGAGCGTTGAACAGAAGAGCGATAAGGGCAACACTATCAACCTCACCGTAAACGATGCGTCGACTCAGCGCGCCGAAGACCTCATAAATACCCTTATCAGTGTCTACAATGAGAACTGGGTTCAGAACCGCAACCAGATTTCGGTGAGCACATCGAAGTTTATCAACGAACGCCTCGGCGTGATTGAAAGCGAACTCGGCAATGTCGACCAGGACATATCATCTTATCAGAGCGAACATCTTATTCCCGATGTTAAGGCGGCTGCAAGCATGTATATGACGGAAAATCAGGAAGCTGCAGCTCGTATCCTTGACCTCAACAGCCGTCTGCAGATGACTCGCTATCTCAGAAGCTATCTCAACAATGAGTCTAACAAGAACAATGTGCTTCCCGTGAACTCAGGTATCGGCAATGCCGCAATAGAGACCTATATCGCGGAATACAATACCAAGATCCTTCAGCGCAATCAACTCGCGGCCAACTCTTCCGACCACCCCATTGTGCTTGACCTCGATGCTCAGATTGCCTCTTTGCGTTCATCAATCCTTTCATCAATAAACAATGAGGAGACCACCCTTGAAACGCAGATAAGGAATCTGCAGGGAAGCAAAAACACTGCCACCGCGCAGATTGCTTCAAATCCTACCCAGGCCAAATATCTTCTTTCAATGGAGCGTCAGCAGAAGGTCAAGGAATCGCTTTACCTTTTCTTGCTTCAGAAACGTGAGGAAAATGAACTCTCGCAGGCTTTCACCGCCTACAACACTCAGGTGATAACGCGCCCGAACGGTCTTGACTCTCCCACTCAGCCCCGCCGTGCCATGATTCTCGGAATGGCTTTCATTCTCGGATGGCTCATACCTTTCGGCGTGACTTATCTGCGCGAAATCAGCAACACCAAGGTGCGCGGACGCAGGGATATCGAGAATCTCGCAATTCCGTTCCTTGGTGAAATTCCGAAGTCAACTCCCAAGAAAGGCGAGGATCCCGATACACGCATTGTTGTGAAACAGGGCAAGCGCGATATCTCAAACGAGGCGTTCCGTGTGTTCCGCACTAACTTCGGTTTCCTCAAGGCAGGTGACAACGGGCATTCGGTGGTCATGGTCACTTCTTTCAACCCCGGGTCAGGTAAGACATTCATAACAATGAACCTCGGTGTGAGCCTTGCCGTGAAAGGCAAAAAAGTGATGGTGATTGACTGCGACTTGCGTCGTGGATCAACCTCGAAATATGTAGGCTCTCCTGCCAGAGGTCTAAGTAATTATCTTGTCGGAGAAACCGACGATATATCGGAGTTCGTGCAAATCAATACCATAATTCCAGGCCTGTCAGTGATACCCTGCGGCACATTACCTCCCAACCCAACGGAGCTTATTGAAACGGAACGTTTCACTAACCTTGTCAATTCTTTGCGTGAGGAGTATGACTATGTGCTTCTTGACTGTCCGCCTATCGAGATTGTGGCCGATGCAGCTATTGTTGAAAAGCTTGTTGACCGCACGATTTTCGTTATCCGTGCCGGCCTGTTCGAACGCTCAATGATGCCTGAACTTGACCGTATCTATGCTGAAAAACGCTTCCGCAACATGGGACTTGTGCTCAACGGTACAGTGGCCCAAGGCTCACGCTACGGTTACAAATACGGCTATGGTTACGGCTACGGTTACGGAAATTATTCCCATTACGCATCAAAAGAATAAAGTAGCTATAGCAATTCTCAATGAGTTTCTTATCAAGATTATTCGGAAAAAAGTCAGTCGGTGATTATTCGTTCAAGGATGCCACCGACTGGCATTCGCATATTCTGCCCGGGGTTGATGACGGCGTGCAGACTATGGAGGAATCACTTGCAATCCTGAATGATTACGAGGCCAAGGGGCTGCGCGACCTGTGGCTGACGCCGCATATCATGGAGGACGTTCCCAACACTCCGGAAGCTCTAAGAGAAAGGTTTGAAGAACTAAAGGCTGCCTATAATGGCCCAATACGCCTGCATCTGGCGGCCGAAAACATGCTTGACGAGCTCTTCATGAAGCGGATGAAGGCCGGCGAGCTGATGCCTATAGGCGAGAGGAAAGATATGTTGTTGGTTGAAACATCATATTTCACCCCTCCATCCAATTTTGAAGCGTTGCTTGACGATATAAAGAAAAAAGGATTTTTCCCTTTGCTGGCTCACCCCGAGCGATATCGGTATATGGATATTGATGACTACCGACGTCTGCATGACAACGGTGTGAGATTTCAGCTCAACATATTGTCCTTGCAAGGTTTCTACGGACCGGCGGCCCGCGACAAGTCGCGCCGACTGCTGAAAGAAGGTCTCTACTATTGTGCCGGTTCCGACATCCATCGCCATGCACAGCTTGCAGGCGTTCCGCTTGTGGAGGTTTCCGGTAGCTGAACGAATCTGATACGAGTTGACACATTATTCTTATTTACGATATAGTTATGATTAAAATCCACAAGGTTCTCAGTCGTTATTTCACCAAGCAGACGCTTCCGTATTGGAGCATTCTGTTGCTTGATTGTTGTATCGTTCTGTGCTCGGGTCTGCTTGTTTTCGCACTTGGAAGCAGAGCCGAATTCTCATTAAGCAAATTGCCCGAACTGTTTGGCACCCTTTTGGTTTATCTGATTCCTTACGTGGTAGGTTTCAGGCTGTTTCGCACCTATTCGGGTGTGATACGCTATTCTTCGTTTGTTGATCTGCGCAGAGTAGGTCTTGCGATGCTTTTCGGGCTCGCTGTTTCAATAGTTTGTCGCGATATTTTTGGCCTTGACAAGTGGCTTGTGGATATCTCCACAAGCGATTTTGTGATGGCGGCGCTTCTTGCCATGGTTCTGATGTGGACCATGAGGATATGGGTTAAAACCATATATGATGCCACAATTCATGCCAACCGCACAGAGCGCGTTTTCATTTACGGTGTGCGTGCCGGAGGAGTTGCCCTTGCAAAAAGTATCAACACTGATTCCCGGTCGCCTTATGTGGTTTGTGGCTTTGTTTCCGATGGCCACGATATGATAGGCAAGCGCCTGATGAATGTTGAGGTTTATCCCAATGATGAGGAGCTTGTGGCGGAGATGAAGCGAAAGTCGGCGACCACACTGCTTGTGTCGCCGCTGAAAACTGAGGCTCTTCGCTCAAACAATGGGATGGTGGATCGCCTCGTAGATGCCGATATAAAGATGATGATGGCCGCCAACGCCCAGGAGTGGGACGGCAAGAGCAGTTTGAGCTATAAGGACCTCAAGGAGGTGAAGGTTGAGGACCTTTTGCCTCGCGACAAGATTGAAATAGACATGACGGCTGTGGGCAATCTTTTGAGCGGCAAGCGCATACTTATCACCGGGGCTGCAGGCAGCATCGGCTCAGAGATGGTGCGTCAGATTGCGCTTTTCAGCCCTAAGGAACTTATTCTGGTGGATCAGGCTGAGACGCCACTCCACGATATCCGCCTCATGATGGCCAGACAGTGGCCTGAGATTGAGGCCCATACAATTGTTGGCGACATAGCCAATGAGCAGCGTATGGAGGAAATATTTATTTCACACAAACCTGAATATGTGTTTCACGCTGCGGCCTATAAGCATGTGCCTATGATGGAGGACAACCCCTTTGAAAGCATAGAGAATAATGTTAACGGCACTCGCATCATAGCCGACCTGGCAGTTAAATACGGAACCAAGAAGTTTGTTATGGTTTCAACCGACAAGGCGGTGAATCCAACCAATGTCATGGGGTGCTCAAAACGTATATGCGAAATTTATGTTCAGGCGCTCGACAAGGCTATCAAGGATGGCAAAGTAAAGGGCGAAACCTGTTTCGTTACAACCCGTTTCGGCAATGTTCTCGGATCAAACGGGTCGGTTATTCCATTGTTCGAACGTCAGATCAAGGCGGGAGGGCCGGTGACTGTCACCCACCCCGATATCATTCGTTTCTTCATGCTCATTCCTGAGGCCTGCAAGCTCGTGCTTGAAGCCGGTACGATGGGCAACGGCGGCGAAATTTTTGTCTTTGACATGGGTAAACCTGTGCGTATAGCCGATCTTGCGAAGCGTATGATTCTCATGAGCGGCGCCAAGGATGTGGAAATCAGATACACCGGTTTGCGCGCCGGAGAAAAACTCTATGAAGAAGTGCTCAACGACAAGGAGATAACATTGCCCACGTTCAATGATAAAATCAAGATTGCAAAGGTGCGCGAATATGATTATGAGGAGGTGAACGAACGTATCAAAGCTCTGATTGCCGGCGCATACAATGCTGATGACATGACGATTGTTGCCGGAATGAAGGCTATTGTCCCTGAGTTTAAGAGCCAGCATTCAAAATATGAGGCGCTTGACTGAGAGTGCCACCTAATTAAGTATTAAGTCCGGAGCTGATGCTTTTCAGTTTCGGACTTTTTTGATTAAAGATGTGTGATTATATGAAAAAAATATTTAAATTTGCAGATTAACATTCATTTATAACTATCAGGTATCATGAAAAAAACAATTCTTACAGCTGTTGCAGGTGTGATGGCGCTTTGGTCAGGTGCGTTCAGCGCTGAGGCCGCAAGTTACACTTCGACAGTTTCCCCTACTACCGGCGACGGAATAATCCAGTTCTCGGAGCTGGATCTGACGCCAATCACTTGTTTTGATGACAACGGAAAAACAAAAGTACGCCCCAACCTCACTACCCTCGGCCAGCCTATAGTGGTCCGCGGTGTCAGATACGAGAGCGGAGTGGGCACACACGCGCCCTCGGTGGCTGTGATCGATCTTAAGGACGCTACACGTTTCTACACAATCCTTGCCGTAGAGGATGACGCAAGCACGGCCGCCGATCACGGCATAGTGAATTACACGGTGACTCTTTACAAAGACAAGGAGGCTACGACCTATACTTCAGGCACGATGTATCGCACTGACGGTGAAGGCAAGCTTCTCGACATCGACGTGGCAGGCTACGACTACCTGAAACTCGATCTGGCAACAGGCGCTCAGGCGTGGGCCGACCAGTGTGCCTATGCCGATGCCCGCTTTTATTATTCCGGCGAGGCTCCCGAGGTGATAGCTGAGAGCGACATGTATCCCGGCATCACACCTGAGGATCCTACGCTGGTGAATCTGCCTGCGGAAGGTCCTAACGGTGAGGAGATTATTCCGCTCAGCTCGCTTGACCTTACCAAGACCACTACCGGCTGGGGGAGTGTCAAAGCCAATAAGTCGGTTGACGGAAATGTGCTTACCATGAAGGGAGTAAGATATACTTCAGGTGTGGGCACTCATGCTTCGGCAAAAATCAATGTGAAACTTAACGGTGCGGTGACCGCTTTCCATGCTGTTATTGGTATCGATGATGAGGTTATCCCCGATTGCAGGTACAATTATAGCTATGGCATTGCAAATTACAGCGTGACGCTTATAAAGGAGAACGGTGAATCAAAAGTTGTGGCAAGCGGCACTATCAGAAACAATTACGATCCTGCACGCATTGACATAACCGATGACCTTGCATCCTACAAGTATATGGTGATAGAGGCTCCTGAAGGCACCGGTGGAAATTCATGTGACCATGTGGATATTGCCAATGCCTATTTTGAATATATTGAGCAGAATTCAACGCGGCCGGTGATTGTTGACGATGACGGAATGCAGGGCGCTCTCAACTGTGCTACGAACGTGTTCTCGCAGCCCGGCGTGAAGTTCATGCATAAACTTCGCTCGAATGCTCCCGGCGCTGTGATCACAGTCTCGGATCTTCCCGCAGGACTTGAATTCAACGCAGAGCGCACACTCGTGGAGGGTATCATTGACGTTGAAGGTGTTTACACTTACAATGCAACCATTGAAGTTGACGGTGAAAAGGAAACCACACCAATCACCCTCACAGTAAGTTCTGACCTTGAACAGCCCACTCCGTTTATGGGATGGCTGAGCTGGAACGTGGTCCAGAGCGACATTTCAGAGAGCGTTATCCGAACAGTGGCCGATGCGTTCGTGAGCCAGGGATTGCTTGACGCAGGTTACAATCATCTTGTGATCGATGACAACTGGCATGCCCCCAGCCGCGCTTATGACGGCACTCCGCAACCGCATCCGTCGAAATTCCCCAACGGAATGAAGGTTTGTGCCGACTATGCTCATTCAAAGGGCTTGAAGTTCGGTATATATTCCGATGCCGCTGAACGTACCTGCGCCGGTGAATTCGGCTCTTACGGTTATGAGACAATCGATGCCAACACTTATGCCGAGTGGGGCGTGGATATGCTTAAATATGACTATTGCGGCGCTCCGAGCGATCAGGAGACATGTCGCAATCGCTACAAGACTATGGCCGACGCACTCAAAGCCTCAGGCCGTCCGATAACTCTATATATGTGTGAATGGGGTGTCCGCGAACCTTGGAAATGGGCTTCGGAAATTGGAGTTACCTGTTGGCGTTCGACCTACGATACCCGCGACGGATGGAACGGCGTAAATGGCGGAATAGGTATGGTAGAGAGTGTACAGGGAATGAAAGATCTCTGGCCTTACACCGGTGTGAACCGCTGGAATGACGCCGACATGATGTGTGTGGGTATCCACGGCACAGGCAAGAGCTCAAACGACCTTGTTATGAAGCCGGGCATGACTCAGGATGAGTATCGTACCCAGTTCGCTCTTTGGTGCATGTGGTCATCGCCGCTTACTCTTTCGTTCGACCTCCGCAAGGAGATTTCTGATGACGACCTCGCCATCATGACAAATACCGAGATGATTGCTCTCAATCAGGACCGCATGGGTCAGGCTGCAGAATTCCTTGGAGCCGACGCCAATGAATGCTATCTGTTTGTGAAAGACCTTGAAAACGGAGATGTGGCCGTTGCAGTGACTAACATGAGCGCTGCCGCGCACCCTTATGTGATTGACTTTTCGGCTATTCCAGCGCTCGATGTCGAGACGGTCTATACAGTGCGCGATGTTCAGGCACGTACCGATATGCCCGATGCCACCGAAGGCACCTATGCCATTGAATCAATCAAATCGCATGAAACCAAGGTTTACCGTATGAGCAAAAAATACAGCGGCATAAATGAAGTAGGTTCCCCCTCCGAGGCTCTTGATAAAATGACTGTCAGCGCCGACAATAGAGAAGTGACTGTTTGTATGCCCGGCACCGGAAGCGCATCAAAACGCATCCTTGTCAGCGACACCGAGGGCCGTGTTTACGGCTCATCGACCACAAGCGATGAATGCGTTACATTTGACCTCAACGGCCGCAAAGGCATCTTTGTAGTGAACACCATCTGCAATGGCCGAAGCCATTCAGCCAAGGTGGTGCTCTGATAACTCTGCTGCTTGCGCGGCGAAATAAAAAAACATCCGGAATTCACGGTTCTGATTGGCCGCGAATTCCGGATGTTTTTTTGCATCTCCTCAGGCTGAAACGAGAGCTTATTCAACCGTTTTGGCGAGCCTTACGGCCATTGCCGTGTTTCGCTTAGTTTGAGGATCATTGCCAAAGACGTTGGTTGGGAACGTGATTTTTAATGCTGTCGCATAGTCGGTGCCCGCGCAATTCGCTGTCCAATAATACCAGTTGGAACTATTGTCATTCTGTAAAGTAAATGAGGGCAAAAACACGCCATTAATCTCTTTCAATTGGTCAAGAGAAAGATATACTCCTGTAAAATTAACCTTCTGATTCGTATTGCTTTTGGTGATTCTTTTCCAATTATTGTCAATCAACACGTCTGACGCCAGACTGCGGAGTAAATCTTTTGCTTCCGGCTCGGTTTCGCAGGGGAGTATCAGAAGGCCAGGATTCATAGGCTGAGGAGACAATGTTAAATAAGCTCCGCAACAGATGTATGTGTCCAAGATATACTCCCAATCACTGAGAGTTGGTGTGAAATAGCCATTTTCTTTGGTTCCCGAACCGTAGGCTGTACCCCAGTCAAAATCCGTATCAAGGAAGTTCCCGATATTCTTGAATGCTTCGCTGGTAAACATATTATCTTCTGTCCTTGTCGAGGGATAGTTGGAAGCGGTGCTGCCTGAGTAGGTTGGTTGGCGAGCATCGCCGAGGCCGGTTGCTCCCCAACCGAAGAGGTCAATCACGTCTTTGCCAGTACCGTTGGCGCCCAAGCAGCTTGCTTGAGATTCAGCAAGATTCCATGTGTGGTCCGTATCGTTGTATTGCAGATTTCCGGAGGTGAAGCGGAATTTTTTGCCGTTGCATTCAATGACAGGGCCAACGAGATTATCACCTGAAGGAGTGTCGTCGCCGGTTTCATCTCCGGTGGCCGGAAGGTCGGTGTCGCCCGCTTCAATGAAATCTTTCACAGAAACATCGTAGCCTATAGGTGTCATCACCGGAATTGGATTATCAGGGTCAGGTGAAAATCCTCCGGTGTGGTTGCTGAATGTAAAGGTGTAGACGTAACGTTTCCCTTGTTGCCAATCGATGCTTACCGGCATGGCTATTTTGCCATTGCGCAGGGTAGTGTTGGTGGCTTTTTCAATGATAGTGCAGTCCACTAAAAAATAAGCTCCGTCATAGCTTGATTCTCCGGCCTGAGGAGTCCAAGCCTCAACGGTCTGAGGAATGAGCATGAGCATTCTGCTATAATCGCCGTTCTCAGCATTAGTGAGGTTGGTGGAAGTGGAGCCAATGGCTAAAGGAGCAGGCAGCGGAACTGAAAAGACACTTGGGGCAGAGAAATCGCTCCATGTCCCCTCGGCTTGGGCCGATAGGGGGAAAGAAAAAGTAGCGGTGCTGTTTATGTTGCCTATTTCAATGCTTTTTATCGTGACGGAGAGGCGTGTGTTGGTGCAAATGGCTTTGAATCCTACTTGCGCAAGAGCGTGGTAAAAATGAAGAGCCACGTTGGGCTGCTTTGAAGAGCAGTTGAAAGCAGTTGCATACATCAAATCCACTTGTCGGGTCACATCGGATTTGGTGGTGAACCCGCTTAACCGCGGCGCTCCTGAGTTGAAATCAAACTTGTTGTCATCATCATTGACCACTGCAAAGAAATTAAGCTCGGATGCCGGCCAATACTGAGTCTCCGAGTCGGCCCAGACAGTGCCGGTGCGCGTTATGGTGCGCCCGTTGAGATATGGGTTTGCTGCGCCTGGAGTGGCGGCCCACACTTTGAATTTGTCAGGCTGCACATTCGGCCCATACGAGTTGGCGGCACGACTTAAGTTTCCGGCCGTGACGCCGTAGGAGATGGCTTTATCAGGAGCCGATGAAATCAGGCTGTCATTGGAACAAGAACAGAAAAGGACTGCTGACGCACAGATAGTTGCAAAATACTTTTTCATGGAATAGTCAGAGAGGATGATTGGAACAAATTGCGGCGTCCAAAACCAAACCAAATATCTTGATTTTCAGTCAGGCACACCGTCGGAGGCAAAGGTATGCAATAAAACCATTTTTTGCAAATTTGAAAGGAAGAAAATATTAAAAAATGTTTTTTTCATTACGTAACCCTTTAGACGAGATTCTCTAAAAACACTGAGAGGCAATCCGAAAAAGGACTGCCTCTGAGCGGTATGGAAATTCAGGATGGAATTAGCGTTTGCGGTTGCGCACGCTTCGTGTAGCCGATTTTGTGGTTGTGGCTTTGGGCGCTTTGGCCTTTTTGGTCTTGACTTTTGCGGCTTTTTCTTTCTTGGAGCCACGCTTTGAGGCTGTGCGGCGGGTCGTGGTCACTTTCTGTTCCTCAGCCTGAATTGAGTCGCTGCCTTCGGTAATCTGGCCTGCAGCGAGTGCTTCGGCCTTTTCACGGGCCTCACGGCGCGCCTGAAGCTCTTCGAGAGTTGGAACCCACAGCTTCTTATCGAAGTTGGCGAGAGAGCGCTCTATGCTGTCCTGAGCGTGCTTGAGCGATTCGCTGTCGGGGTAAAGCTGCATCATCGATTTGTTCTGAAGGTTGCGGGTCTTGATGATGTCGCCGTCATAGAGACCGAGCAGGAAGAAATCATCATAGGTGCAGGAGGGAAGGTTGTTATGGTCGGAGATGAAGATGTTCTGCGTTGACATATAGGGGCGCAAGTCATCGAACTTAATCCAGAACATGGGGTATTTCACAGGCTCCATGCCCCATTCGTCGGAGCGGTGGAGCACAGGGCAGATGGCCTCAATGACGGTGCGGAGCTTGTTGGAGCGGTTGTCGAACTCGTAGCGTTCAATTATGTAGTAAGAGAGCACTTCATCGGCCGGCACGTCGGCCTCCTCGATGACAAACTTCGGATTGCGGTCAGTGCTTCCTTTGCCTTGCTGATAGTCGATATGGAAGCGTTCAAGCACGTCCTTGGGCGCAAGCTTATGGTTGTCGGTGAATATTTCGCGTCCGTCCATGTACTCGTAGACGTTCAGTTTGCCTTCAGCCACAAGACGCAAAATGGTGCGGAAGAGGTTTTCCTCTCCGTTAAGCGGAGGCTCCGGGAAATAGAGGGGAGCGTTTTCGGGCTTTGACAGGTCGAGCTGGCGATAGATCACTCGCATCCACGAAAGGTCGGCGTCAGAGGCTGCCGGAGTGGTGAGGCGCTGCTGCATGCGTGTGGTAATCTCGGAGCCGTTGGCGGGTTGCTCGGTTTTGCGCGAACCGCGGCGCATTGTGGCTGTGCTGTTTTCCTGCGCTGAGGTTTCGCAACACAGGGAGGCGAGGATTGCCAATAATATGATATTGAATATTTTCATAACCTTTGGGTGGGCTTTAGGGTCAGTTTATGATAATTTCCATGGGTGAGAGTGTGCGTTCTATTCCATCGGGACCCTTGGCGCGGACACGTGAAATGTAGAATCGTTTTCCGCGTCCGAGGCGTTTGATGGCTGCAAGCTGACGTTCGGAGAAAGAGCTGCCGGCCGATACCTCAGGGATAGCATTGCCCATTGAGTCAAACACCACCATCTCAAAGCTCAACACCTGAAACTGGATGTCAAGCAATCCGTCGTCAATGGCAGCTTTGACGCCTCCGGCGCCTGCCACAGCCTGCTTGCTGATGGGTTTGCTGCCTTTGTAGCGGTCATTCCCTATAGCGAGATAGGGCGTTGGGTCGGGGAGCTTGCGCACGCGGAAGGTGTGAGTGGCTATGTTCTGCCGGCGCCCTTCAAGATCGGCAGTGACGGTGATTACGGCGTCGGTGCCAACGGCTGCGGGGCGAGCCATCCACGTGTCGCCATTTCGGGTGAGAGATCCATTTGTCATGGTTGCCTGCACCGAGCTTTGGGCTACACCGGGAATGGAGATGCTTATGGGGTTGTCGATTCCGGCATAGAGCACATTCATCATTGTGGCGGATACCGTGGCGTAGGGGTCAATCACCGTGTAGGATGAGTTGAAAGGATGCTGGGTGGTGGTGCCGTCGGGGTGAGGTACTTCAATGTAGCCGGAGAAGTTGAACGAGCCTGATGAGGAGGGCGAAAACTCGTAATGGCCATTGGGTATCGGACGGCCACCTACATATACAACCGGGCGCGAAGCCGTGTCGACTGCAGCGAGCACAATGTCGGCGCTGTAACGGCCGCCTCGGATAACCATTCGCGATTCAGGCACCACGAAGGCATTGAGTTCATTGGCAATCATCTCCGAACCGGTGATTTCGGCTATTGATTTACCCTGGCTCAGAGCTGCTATGGAAAGAAGCGCTTCGCCTTCGGCAAAACGCACATCGTTCTGCAGTTTGGTGAGCAATGTTATTGCCGCCACCATAGGCTGGTTGTCAAATTTGGCTTCTTCCCAGTTCTGAGCCACAAGCATTCCTTTACGCTGGAACGGTTTTGTTGACAAGGCTGCGTCGACGCTCGCGCGACGCACAGAATCAGGAATAATGCGATTGACCATGTTGCGGAAACGGTCGACTTTCTCACGCAAGGCCGCTCCGCGCAGAGTTGACGGATCAAGCATGACAATTGATGCGGCGTCCATGTCATCGCGGTTCTGAATGTCGGTCAACGTGCCGTTTTTGCCATCGGCTTGCTGCACAATGGCGAGTTTGAGAGAGTCAATTACGGTGTATAGCGCTGATGATGCGCTGCGAACGGAATCGGCTTTTGCCATCCATGCAGCCATTTTGGCGGGGTCGTCGGAGCTGAGTGAGCGGAGCTCGGAGTATATGGCCGCGTTGCGTCGGCTGACGTTGACGTTTGTGCGGGCCAGGCCGTCCTCCACCTGCATAAAGCCATCGAGCACATCGCTCGACACGTTTAGGGCGAGCATGGCTGTCAGCACGATATACATCAGATTTATCATCTTCTGACGTGGCGAAAGTCGAGTGTTGGATTGAGCCATTTATCTGAAGTTGAGATTTGTGGAGTTCGTTAAACTTATTGAGAGATTGAGTAATGGGATCAGGCGTTGTTGCCCTCGGAAGGCATTGCGGGGGGAGTGTCGGGCATTGCGGAGGCCATGGAGGCTGCTCCCATGTTGATGGTCATTGCGCGGAGCATCTTTTCATACACCTGATTGAGCTGCTGCATGTGGCGGGTCATTTTTTCGCTTTCCTCGCAATAACGATTGCTTTGGGCTGCCGAATCCTCATACATGCGGCTTATCTCTTTGATGCCACGGTTCACGCGGTCAATGGCATCGAGTTGGGATGACACGCTCTTGAGTTGAATCTCATAGATGGTGTTGAGCCCTGCGATGTTGCGGTTAAGCGCCTGCATCTGTTCAACGTAGCCTGTGGAGCTTTCGGTGATGTTGTCCGAGTTTTCGGTTATGGCTCGGTAGCTGTCGAGAAGCGTCTGGCTAACCTTGTTGAGGGCTTCTGTGGTGGCTTTGAGCTGAGCCATCTGGGCTGCTATGCCGTTCATCTGCCCAACGAATTCATCGGATGCGTCGCCGAGAGTTTCGGGCGACGCCATGGCTCCCATGTGAGGCATAGCGTCAGAGGTAGAATCGGTGACAATGACGGCTGAGCCTTGAGTCGCGCCCGGGATGCCGAAGTCAGGACGGTCATCGGGATTCTTTGAGGCAAGCACGGGGAACACATCTTCCCAATTGTATTCACGCGGCGGCCGGTCAAAAGCCGTAAGAATGAACATGAGAACCTCGGTGCCCATGCCAATGGAAAGAAGGGTGTTGCCGCCGGGAAGGTGCAGGATTTTGAAGAGCGCACCCCAGATTACGATTGCCGCACCGATACTGTAGGCAAAGTTAAAGAATCTTTGTCCGCCTTCGCTTGAAATGAATCGTTCGACGGAGTTTTTATATCGTTTGATTTTTCCCATTGTTCAGAAAAAAGCTGATGGTTTTCGGTTTGTTTGTAATAAGGATTGTATGGCTGGGGGTCAGCGTTTCAGCTTGTTGCCTTTGGCAAATCCAATCTGGGTGCGCACGCAGCGGAAGCCTATGTAGGAGCGCTGTTCGTTCTGATACTCCCACATGCGAATGTCGGACCGGATGTTGTGGGCAACATCCTTCCATGAGCCGCCGCGCACAATCTTGCGTTTCATTTTGTAGGGGTCTTCCTTGGCGGCGTCATAGCGGTATTCGGGATTCATGTCGGATGTGAGCTTGCTCACGGATTCAGTGAAAGCCGTGGATGTCCATTCGCTCACGTTTCCGGCCATGTCGTAGAGCCCGAAATCATTAGGCGTATAGGTGCCGACGCGCGATGTGATTAGGTGGCCGTCCTGCACGTAGTTGCCGTCCTGAGGCTTGAAATTGGCGTAGAAACAACCTTTCTCCTCCGTCAGAGGGATGTCGCCCTCCCAGGGATATTTGTTCTCTGTTATGCCGGCGCGTGCGGCAATTTCCCATTCGGCCTCGGTGGGGAGGCGGTAAGGCTCAACGTAGACGCCTTCACGGCCAAGTGAGCGGCGCAGGAAATCGGTGCGCCAGTTGCAGAAAGCATTGGCTTGTTCCCAGCTCACGCCCACCACGGGGTAATCATTGTAACCGCCGTTGGAGAAGTACATGCGCACGTATGGTTCGTTGTAGGCGTTCTCAAAGTCGTTGATCCACACTGTGGTGTCGGGATATACGTTGACAATGTAGGTGTTGAGGAAGTCATGGCTTCCGGTGAGCCCGCGGGTTATGGTTCGGCGAACAATCTCGCCATTGTCATCGATGTAGGCGGTGTCCTTTGAAATCACTGGCACGTCCGTCGGCACCGGCTTGTCGGTGTTGTATTCGCGGCGGGCCGGGTTGAGGCGGTTCTTGCGCTTGGCTGCCTCGGTGTGGTTGTAGACCTCATAGCGGTAGTTGAGCTGCTCGGGGTCAAGTTCCTTCACGCCGGTGATGGGGTTCACGCGGTAGAGGCTCTCGATAGCGCGCTGCTCATCCTCGTTGGGATTGCGCCAGGGAATGGGCTTGCTCCAGTTCAATCGAGGGGTGATGGGGTTACCTTCGCGGTCCTCTTCGATTTTGAATTCCTCGTTGCCGCCGTAAGCGGGGTCGGCGAGGCGTTCGCGGATAATGGAGTCGCGCACCCAGAATACAAACTGCTTGTATTTACCGTTTGTCACCTCGGTTTCGTCCATCCAGAAAGCGTCGACCGAAACGCCGCGGGAGTCGGCCCGCAGGTTCCAGAGCGAATCGGCCTCAGCAGGCCCGATTTTCATGGAATTCCGGCTAACGAGCACCATACCGTAGGGTGTGGGTTCGGCCCATGAGGTTGCCCCTACACCAGTCACTTCGCCTCCGGCGTAATTGCGGGAGCCCGAAGCGCACGATATCGCGGCCACGGTCAGAAATATGGTAATGAAATAGAGGGTTAGTTTTTTCATAATTACATTATGCGTATGCTCTTGTGCTTGTTTTTGTTTTTGTCGGAGAGATTGAGTTTAAGGCTGTAGCCGGCGATTATTTCGTGGCTGCCGCTTGAGGCCTTCGATATGGCCGATGTGGGATAGTCAAAGCTGTAGCCAACAAAGAATCCTTTGTATTCGGCGGCGAGGGTGGCGATGACAGCATCATCAAACCGGTAGCCGAGGCCGAATGTGAAGAGTTTCTTGTAGCGTACACGTCCGGTGAGCTCAGCGCGCGTGAACGTGAAATCGCTCTTGACCATCAGTGAGGGTAACACTTCAAATAACGTGTTTTTTATTGGAATATTGCCACCGCCCATAAAATAGAGTGTGCGGCGAAGCTGAATTTCATAGCGTTTCATCCCGTTGCCGGTTGAGGCATCACTGCCGGCGTTTCCGGTGTTCTGGTCATCGGAGAAGGAGATTGTGGGCGACATGAGATGCGTGCCCGACAGCCCGGCCCAAAAATATTTGTGGGTGTAATAGACTCCGGCGCCCATATCGAAAGCTCCGCCCGAGACATCGGTGCGCGGTATAGCCTCATCGGTGGGTTCGTGAAAGTCATCGCCGTCGGGTATGAACACTTCAGAGCCTTTGAACACCTGGTTGGCATAGCCTAACTGGATGCCGGCGGTTAGCTGTCCCTTGAACAACTTCAACTTATAGCCTGCCTGGAGGCCAATGTTGATTCCGGAGAAGAGTCCTTGCGATTCGGAATTGGCAACCAGACCAACAGCAAGGCGTTTCTTGCCCAATTTCACGGGCATATCGGCCATGGCAAGGAACGTGCGAGGGGCATTGTCGATGCCAACCCATTGCAGGCGTGAGCCGGCGCGGATGCGAATGTAGTCGGTGTTGCCTATGGCGGCGGGATTGTAATAGGCCGGGACTTCGTAGTATTGCGAAAGTTGCGCATCGGTCTGCGCCGACGCGCTGACGGCTGTGGCCGATATGGCCACTACGGTCAAGGCTGCTTTGAGGAGGCGGAGTTGCATTGGTTTATTCAAAATAGAATGTCAGCACCACCATGTTGGAGCGTGCCTTGGTGAGCGATTGGGTTATCTGATAGCGATCCGGGTCATCGGCGAGGTCAGTGCGCTTGTGGTCAAGCATGTCGGTGAGCCCGAAGCAGAATTTTATTTCAGGATTGAGCTTGAAAAAGGGGAGATAGAAATCGAATCCGAATCCCACGGTCAGATAGAAATCAGTGGATTTGAAGCGCAGATAGTCGCCCTGTTTGCGGCTGACGTCGAACGTGGGCATGATGCCGCCGGTAAGATACGGGCGGCAATTGCGGTAGCGCTGACCGGAGAATTTGAGGTCAACCGGCATCACAACGTAGGCCGATTTGATGTTCTGTCGATACTGCGTCGGAGTCTCGGCCTCAAGTGAATTGACATCGATTATGGTCACGTCGCGGTTGCCAAAATACATTCCGGGCGTGAAACGCACGTTGAACCATTCGTTGAGTCTGAAATCCAGAAGGCCGTTGACGCAAAAGCCGGGTGAGAACGACGGCTGCTCCATGAACCAGCTGTGCCCGTTGTCGGTAATCAGCCCGTTGTGGGTGAATGAAACATCCTGAGTGTGGACACCTACCGAAAAGCCGAGATGCCAGCGCCGAAGGTCGGCGTAGGGACGGTTTTGCAGCTTGTCGTTGAAGCGTGCTGCAGTGAGCGGTGCGGGTCTGGAAAGAGCCAGCAACGCAAGGAGTGCCAAAGTCAGAATCTTAAGTTGTTTCATCAGAATAATAACGGAGTGCCGAGGCGTTTATTGCGTAAAAGAGCAGCCGGCTCAGGATTGCTCCCGGCCGGCTGCCTTATGGATGGTTGTTATGAAAAATATTATTTCACAATAACTTTAGTCACTTTATTGCCCTGACGGCGAACATAGATGCCGGGGGTGAGATTGTCGGCATCAACGCTTACACCCTGAATATTGAAGTATTCGGCGGGGGCAGCATTGTCGGCGGCGATTTCGCCGATGGCGCTTGTATTCACATATTCAATGGGGAGGAGCTGAAGATTCGAGTTGTAGACTGAAACAGCGAGAGTCACATTGTAAGTGCCGGCAGCTACAGGTTCAATGCCAAATGTGTTACGGAACGAAAGCTCAGTGCCGTCGGCAAGTTTGCCGGTGAAGTTGGCTTTTGCAGCGCCGGTCTCGGCTTCAAAAGTCACTTCTTTGAGGGTTACAATCTCATTGACCATGCTGAGGTCAACGTTTGACAACGCAGCGTATGTGACATCCACATTGTCGGTGGCCGCAGGCATGGTTGCGGTAGGAACAATCTCATACAGACCGTTATAGATGCCGTTTTTGCCTTCCCAACCGCCGGGAATTACATCGCCCTTCTGATAGCCGAGGTCATATTTGTAAATGAGAGAAGAAACGCCAGATTTTGCATAGTCCTTGACGTAAACATAAGCGCCGCTTACGTATTGAACAGTTAGGTCACAGCCCATTATTGCCACATCGTCTTTATTAGGCGTCAATTTAATAAAGTCAGCGAGGTTCTCAGCAGTAGGCACGGGATTCTTCACCGTGAGAGTGTAGGAAGCTCTTCCTGCGGCAAAAATATCAGTGGCTGTGGATGTTGCGGTGATGGTGGTTGTACCTGTGCCTTTCACAATTACATAACCATCATCATCGATTGTAGCCACATTTTCATTAGAGGACGTGAATTCAACAGGAAGGTTGTTCGGGTTGGAGAGCTCGGGAGCCTCAAAAGTGTCACCTAATGTTACGGTGTAAGCTTTTTGAGGGAAGGAAAGTTCAGGATTCTTTAAATCAGTACTTCCGGGAGTATAGGTGACAGTTAAAGTCTTAAGCGCTTTGTTTGCTGAGGCAGTGTAATTGAATTTTACGGATGTTGCACTACCGCTCCATTCTGTAACATTGTCAGTGGTTCCGTCAAGGGCAAATGTACATCCGCTCACACCGGTGAACGAAATATTTGTTATTGTTCCGTTGCCTATACTTACAGTGAAGGACGCATCTGATTTTTGATAAAACCGCAGGCCGTCTCTCCAAAGACGCATGCCGTTTTTTCCCTCGGTTTTATTTAGGGTTACAGTAATAGGTGGGATTTCGCAAGTGACCCCGTTGTCAATATACGGGTCAGAGTTCTCTGAGGCGCGAGTCAAACCGTAATCCTCATTAACGAAATCAAAAACAACTTCATCGGCAAATGCTGTGGAAGCCGCGCCGAGGAGGCAGCAGATGGAAAGTAAAAATTTTTTCATAAAAATGAATGTATTGGTTAAAAATATACAGTTGCAAACGGGTTGAAGATCAACCCACAAAATTAGGCAGAATTATTGAAATTACCATAAAATCTTCATAAAATAACTTCGGCACTATTAACAATGAATAATGCCGAAGTGCGAAAAAATGTATATTGGGTGGAATGCATTCAACGGGTTTTGATTACCTTCCCCTCAAGCATCACAATGGAACTTTCTTTGCGGTCATTCCCCTCATAGCGGGCGCGTGTGATGAGAAGCCACACTGTGTTGTCGTCCTTAAGAAACAGCGAGTTGTAATAGGCACCGGTTCCGGCAGGAAGAGTGGCGTTGCCCGAGAGCGGTTTGAAAGAGTATTTGAATGTGTGGCCCGTATTGTCGGCTATGACTATTTGTGGTCGGCAGGTTTGCCATACGGAACCGGTCTGGTCGGTGTGGGCGCTGATTACGAATTCGCCTGTTGGGAGCTGAATGCAATAGGGGGCGCCTGCGCCGTTGGCGAGCGATGTGCGCCAGCGAAGGTCATCGTTCACTCCGTCCCATTCGCCGGAATCCCAATCCTGGTCTAAGGCGCGGTGCTGCAAGGTGGGAGGCACACCGCCGTTTACACTCTCTTCAACGAACAGCACGCCTTGGTTTCCCTGCATCACCACGGCTACAGGCATGCCGTCGCGCGCTCCGGGTTTGAATGAGGCGCGTTTGAACCGAGTCCATGTGAGTCCGTTGTCGGTTGAGCGGGCGCTCATTATTTCCTGACAGACATTGTCGGCCCGCGGTTCCCACCATGCTGCTTCGCTGCTTACAAGGAGCTCAAGCTCGCCCCCAGGCAGCTGAATGACTTGGGGTTCCCATGTGCGGCCGCGCCCAACGATTATGGGGTCGGTCCATGTTTCGCCGCCGTCCTTTGAGATTGTGGCTATGACTTTGCAGTTGCGGTTGGTTTCCGGATTGCCGTTGGCTATTGCCGTGAGGATGATCCATCCGTTGGCAAGACGCGTCATTTCGGGGTTGCAGATGCGCCAGTAATCTTTGCCGAAGGCGGAGCCTTCGCAATCGTAGATTTTAAAAGGCTCGTTCCATGTGCGGCCGTTGTCAATGCTCTTGCTGAGATAGGAGTTGGTCCAGTGGTCTTTGTTGCCGCCATGATAGGAGAGAAGAATGGTGTTGTCGTCCACGCGGCACATGCGGGGATATTCGACGTTGGGAATTGCGCTGCTGCTAAGGGTTATGAGATTCCGCTTAGAATCCCAGCTGATGTTGTGGTGAACGCCGGTTGAGGCATTGTCAACTGCAACGGTTGAATAGTCGGACCATGTGCGCACTGTCTTTTCAATTTCAATCTCCTTCCCGTTCACCGTGGCGCGTGCAACGACGAGATATTCTGTTCCGGGCTTAAGTCCGTTGGCTGTGCTTCCGTAATAGACGTTGTTGGTCAGGCGGCGCGATGAATATTCAGTGAGGTGTTCGCGGTCAGGCCCAAAAAGAATCCTTATTGTTGAGGGGGCGCCTTCGCCGTAGAAAACCACAGAGGGACGTATGCGGTCAGTTTCAATTGTCCAGTCTTCAGTGTTCCAAGCAAGTCCGGCTTCGGTAGTGAACTCCGAGGCCGCTCCGATAATCAGGGCGCCGTCGGCTGTGCGGAACCAGGGGCTGACAGTGTAGCTGCTGTTGGGCTGTAACCCTTGGCAGGATATTGAGAAAGAGTCAGTTGAAGGTATGCGGTCACCTGCTTTAACCCGATGCATTCTTGTGGATTCACGGTCAAGAGCTGTAAGATTGCAGGCATAGCCGTACTCAGTGATTTCGGCGTTTCCGAAGTCAATGTCGGATATTTCCAAAACGGCATGATTAAAGGCGGTCGCGGTTATATGTGAATTGAACCCGACGGTTCGGATCTCGCGCTCAATGACCGTAGGTGGGCATGAAGGGTCGCCGCTGACCACAGCGCGATAGAGTGCCGGCCCTTCGGGAGTGAAGTCATAGACCGGTTTTGAGGCTTGAGGAATGTCGGTCCACGTAGTGCCGCCATCAATTGACTGCTGCCATTGCACGGTGCCATAATTGTCGGCAGTCCAGTTCAGGTCAAGCGTTACGTTCTTCCCTTTGAGAGCGTAGGAAATGGGGCGGTTCGTGGTTTCGGCGTTGGCCGCAACGGCGCTGAGCATCAGCGACAGCAGGAATAGGTTGAGTGCTTTCATTCTCCTAATTTGATTTTTCGGGTTATTACTATGTCACTGACCGTTGTGATTTGCAAGAGATATATTCCGGCTGGGATGTGACTGAATGAAAAGCTGCATGCGGGAGTGTCGGGAGTTATGAGTGCGGCCATTATTCCGGATGTTGTGAAGAGTGAGGCCTGTCGGGCTTCAATACCCGTCAGGCGAATATCGCTGCCATTTACAGTTATGGTGGCATCATCGGGTGAAATCTGTTCAATTCCGGCGGTGAGCACATTGAACGTAACTTCCTGAGAACATTGGCATGCGTCGCTTATGGTAAGGAGATACGTACCCGGTTCGCTGACGGTCAGCGAGGCTTCATCGCCGAGCTGTGAGCCTTTGGTGTCGGTCCACGAGTAGGCGTAAGTGCCGCTTCCGCCTTTTACCGTAAGGTCGGCGCCGAGGGTAAGTGTTGTGCCGTCGGAGGGGAGAGCAGCCGTGACATTGTTTGTTGAAACTTCAAACAGTGGATTCTGCTCGAGGCCGAGATTGATGACTGTTTGGGCCTGGGCGGAAGTGACAATCGCAGCCAGCACAGTCAGCAAAGGGGTGAATGTTTTTTTCATGTGGGGTATGATCAGGGTATTGATTTTCCGCAAAAGTAGCAATAGTCCTGCTCTCACCGTAAAAAACACAGTTCATAATGCACTAAAATCAGAGCAATGCAGCCCTTTCCCCGGCATTAAAGTCAGTAGAGGAAGCCGAACAGCCAAAGCGGTATCTTGTTGCCGAATCCAAATTCTATATCATCAGCCACCACAAAGCTGTCGGGGATATCTTTAATCTGTGCAAAGCCTTTTCCTTTGCCTCCGATTTCAAAGAGGTAACGGCCTTCGACTATGAAGTCGCCATCCTTAGGAAATCCTATGCGATGCCCTACACTGAGGAATGAAGCGAATGTGCATTCTCTTTGAGCGCCTATCAAGGGCGAATCGAGTGCGCACATTAGAGTTGAGTTGTTCATGAGGATTTTCTGCGGCTTGGCAAGGCCCTTTGGCCCGTTCACAGTTGTGAAAATCTGACGGATAATACCCGCGCGGTCAAGAAGATCGAACATTTTAAGCAACTGACCGCGGTTAGTCCCCATCAGTCCTGAAAGAGTGGTCATGTTAGGCTGATAAGGCTGAGAGCCGGCAATTATTCCTATAAGGCGCTTGGTTTTAATCAGTGTTTCATATTCAATCCTTTTCTCTACCGCAGGTATGTCAGAGTCAATGACGGTTGAAACTGTCTGATCCAGACGGCTGTAATAGTCATCGGTTCTCATGGATTTGTAAAATGGATAATATCCTTTTGCCAGATAATTGTGGAAATATGACAGGACATCGAATTTTGAGGATATTGATGGGGCTATGGTTTCGTGAGAATACAGAATATCATTCAATGAAAGCTTGGCGATGGGTTCAACACCTTCAAACATTAAAAATTCTCGGAATGACAACCCGGGGAGGTCATACATTGAAGCTCTGCGTGAAAGGTCGCCGATTGAATGGTCAATTTCAAGCAACGATGAACTTGTGAAAACCACATGCAGCTCGGGATAAGAATCATAGAGGTTTTTTATCTGCCGTTCCCATCCTGGCATGCGGTGAACTTCATCAAGATAGAGATATTTCACTCCTTTCTGAATGAGGGTTTCCGCCAAGTCAATCAGGCTGTGTTCCGCAAACCACAAGTTGTCAAGCGAGGCATAAAAAGATGCTTCTCCTGTGGAGTCAATCTCTTTAATTCGTTGCAGCATGAGGGTTGTCTTGCCCACGCCACGCTGTCCCTTGATCCCAATCAAAGGCTGGCGCCAGTCTATTTTTTGGAAGATAAACCGGTGAATGTCGGTCTTTACTTCTGAAAGCAGCTTTTTGTATCTTCTTTTAAGGATGTCCATGGCGAATATTTTTTTGCAAATATAATAAAATTGTTCCATCGGAGGAGCAATTTCTCAAATTAAACCATCGGAGGAACAATTTGCTGAATTGTACCTTGGACGGAACAATCCGGCAAATTCAACCATGGAAGGTACATTTTTTCGATAAGTGCGAAAAAAGAGGCTGCGCCGAAGTGATTGGCGCAGCCTCGGAATGAGTATGGATAAAGGGGGGGGGAGATTACTGTTCGAGATCGCGGGGGATGGCAACGAGTTTCAGGCGGCTGTCACGGATAAATCCGAGGATGGTGTCGCGAACGGGGCTTGGCTCAAGGTCGGCCTCAATGCGCTTGAGGGCATTGAACACCGACGTGCCGCTCTGATAAACGTGGCGATATGCCTTGGCAATGTCATCGATCTGCTCTTCGGTGTGGCCGTTCTTGCGGAGCACTACGGCGTTCACTCCGAAATACGAAGCCGGATTGTGAGCCATAATGACAAATGGAGGTACATTGCCGGAAATTCGGCATCCGCCTTTTATAAGGGTCCAGTTGCCAATGCGCGATTTTTCATGCAGAATCACTCCCGACGAGAGGATTGAGCATTTGCCAATGCGGGCTTCGCCGGCAATGAGAACATTGTTGCCGAGCACGCATTTGCCTTCAATTACTGTGTCATGACCAATATGTGAGGTGGCCATTATGAAACAGTCATCGCCGATCTGAGTTCCGCGCTCTGAGTTGAAACCACGGTTGATAATCACATTTTCCCGAATCACATTGTTGTCACCGATGGTGCAGAACGAGGGCTGCCCTTTCCAACGGAAGTCCTGAGGGTCGGCGCCTACCACGGTGTACTGGTAGACTTTGTTGTTCTTACCGAGTTTGGTACCGTTGATTATGCTTACGTAGGGCATAATCTCGCAGTTGTCGCCTATCTCGACATTGGCGTCGATGAAAGCGAAAGGATGGATAGTTACGTTGTTCCCGAGCTTTGCCGAGGGGTCAACGTGGGCTAAAGGACTAATCATGGCAATAGGTGATTTTGGTGTGTTTGAAAAAAATGATTATCTGCCGCCTCCAAGAGCCTGATAGAGGCTGATGAGAGCGCGGTTTTGGTTATTCTGGGCGGCTATTGACGACAGCTGGGCCTGCAGCAGACCCTGCTGAGCCGTGATAACGTCGAGATATGTGGTGCCTTGTGAGCCGAGACGCAGGAGTTCCTGAGTGTAGTCGACTGCGTTTGACAGTTTGCCGGCCTGAATTTCAAGCGCGGCTGTCTTTTCAAGGCTCTTGTTGTAGAGCACCATGGCCTCCGACACTTCGGCGCTCGCGCTGAGAAGCGCATACTCAAAGTTGTTCATGGCCTGCTTCTGCTGGGCCTTGGCAGCTTCGAGACGGGAAATATTAGCTCCGCGCGAGAAAAGGGGAGCGGTGAGCGAGCCTGCAAGATTGATGAAGAATTTGCCGGGATTCATGATCATTGAGCCGAGCATGTTGGTGAATCCTCCGCTGGCCGTGATGTTGAGTCCGGGGTAGAAGGCAGCGCGGGCACTGTTTGTGGCGTAATAGGCCACGGCGAGGTTACGTTCGGCGGCGGCCACATCTGGGCGGCAGGCGAGTTCGCGCATGGGGATGGCATCACGCATTATCACCGGAGCGTTGAGCGATGCGCTTGCGGGGATGCTCCATGTCTGCGGCGTTACGTTGAGCAGCAGCGAAAGGGTGTTGTTCATCTCGTGGAGCGATACTTCAATATCAGTGATTGAGGCAAGGATGCCATAGTACTGGGCTTCGCTCTGAACCACGGCAACCTCTGTGAGGCGTCCGGCTTCCTTGAGGTCCTTCATTGTCTGCACGCTCTCTTCCCATAGTCCGGCAGTGGTGCGGCTCACTTCAAGCTGAGCCTGCAGCATGGAAATGGTGTAGTAGCAGGTGGCAACGGAGGAGATAATCTGTGAGCGGACGGCCTGGGCATAGTCTTCGCTCTGTTCAAGCTGGGCCTGAGCCGAGCGTTTGCTGTTGAGCAACTTGCCGAAGAGGTCAATCTCCCAGCTCACGGCGAGAGGGATATTATAGCCCCACGACATTGACTGCGAGGGATCTGTAAAGAATTTTGATCCCTGGCCTGTCGGGCCGAGAGCCACGGAGGGGAAATAGGCGAGTTTGGCACCTTTAAGCTGAGCGTGGGCAATGTCGACGTTGAGCTTGGCATTGCGGAGGTTGGTGTTGTTTTCAAGCGCCTGGTCTATGAGCGAGGCGAGCATGGGGTCAGTGAACACTTGCTGCCAGCGCAGATTACCGAAGGCAGAGCTGTCGGTGCCTGCCTCGAGCGCCTGCTTGTATTCAGCTGTGATCGGCGATGAATCAGGAGTCTGATACTTCTTATAGATGTTGCAGCTGCTGAGTCCCGCCATTGAGATGGCGAGAGCTACAGCTGCTATTGAATAATTACGGATTTTCATTTGTTTGTTGGGGAAACTGATTAGTGTGAGTACTGCTCGATTTCACTTTCAATGCCTTCATTGTCGGTATCCTCCCACTTGAGCGGGGTAATCTTTTCCTGGATGAGCTGGAATGCCACGAAGAGGGCGGGCACTATGAAAATCTGGAAAATCATACCGATGAGCATACCGCCTACCGAACCGGTGCCGAGTGCGCGGTTACCGTTGGCGCCTACGCCGTGGGCAAACATCATAGGCAACAGACCGATGATAAGGGCAAGCGAGGTCATGAGGATGGGTCGCAGACGGGCTGTGGCACCATCGATGGCCGCTTTGACTACCGACATGCCTGTGCGACGGCGTTCGAGCGCGAACTCAACGATGAGGATGGCGTTCTTGGCCAGAAGACCGATAAGCATAATCAAGGCAATCTGCAGGTAGATGTTGTTGGAGATTCCGCTGATGTCGGCGAAGATGAATGTTCCCATCAGACCGAAGGGCACCGAGAGGATAACGGCGAGCGGAAGGATGTAGCTTTCATACTGTGCCGAGAGGAGAAGGTAAACGAACAGAAGGCAGAGGCCGAAGATGATTGCCGTGGCGTTGCTTGAACTGTTGGCCTCTTCACGCGTCATACCGGCATATTCGTAACCATAACCTTTGGGGAGCACTTCGGCAGCAACACGGTTGATGGCTGCAAGCGCATCGCCCGAAGAGTAACCCGAGTTAGGCGAACCGTTGACGGAAATTGACTGGAACATGTTGAATCGGTTCAACAGGTCAGGACCGTAGACGCGCTGGAGCTTTACGAAGTTGGAGATTGAAGCCATTTCGGCGCCGTTTCGAATCTTGATGCTGTTGAGCGTTTCGGGCGAAACGCGAGCCTCAGGGGCAGCCTGCATCATCACGCGGTAAAGCTTACCGAAACGGTTGAAGTTCGAAACGTACATACCGCCGTAGTAGCCCTGGAGGGTTGAGAGCACCGTCTGCGGCGAGATGCCTGCCTGCTTACACTTGGCTGCATCGACATCCACAAGATACTGCGGGAAGGTGGGGTTGAACGTGGTGTAGGCCATCTGTATTTCGGGCTGCTGGTTGAGAGCGCCGAGGAATGTCTGAACCACGGTGAAGAATTCGTTGATGTCGCCTCCGGTCTTGTCCTGCATCTTGATTTCAAAACCGTTGGTGGCCGAGTAACCGGTGATCATAGGGGGCGCGAAGATAACCACGCGACCATCCTTGATGTACTGGCTTGTGAGCGCGTAGAGCTGCCCGATGATGGCATCGGAGCTTTCGGCGGCCGAACGTTCGGCCCAGTCCTTGAGTTTGATGATAAATGTACCGTAGGTTGCACCCTGACCGGCAATGAATGAATAACCGTTGATCATTGTGCGGGTCTGGATTGCCGGAATCTTGGCCATGATGGAGTCGACCTGGGCAAGCACTTCGCCGGTGCGTTCCTGCGAGGTGCCCGGGGGCATGTCGACCATGGCGAAGATCGTACCGGTATCTTCGTTAGGCACGAGGGCGGTAGGTGTGCGGCCCATGAGCCATACGAGGAGCACGATTGCGCCGCCAACCACAACGAACGAGGTTACTTTGTGGCGGATGAAGAATTCAGTGCCTTTCTTATATTTGGCAAGGAGCGCGCTGTAAGTCTTTTCAAACGCGTCGCGGAATCGCTTGGAGAAAAGTCCGATGAGGGTGAGGATTGCCACTACAACACACATTGAGCTGAGCAGCACATTATCGAAGTTGAACCAACCGAGCACCATGAATGTGATGGTGGCGCAGAGAAGGATGAACGTGATGAAGGGCGGGAAAGATAGGGTGAAGCGCTTCTTATATGCCTCGCCGGCAGCTGAGTAGGCCGTGCCGAGACGTTCCTTGAGCGAAGCGTCGCTGTTATGAGGCTTCAGGAACACGGCACAGAGGGCTGGCGAGAGTGTCAAAGCGTTGACAGCCGAAAGGCCGATGGCTATGGCCATTGTCAGACCGAACTGCTGATAGAACACACCCGATGTACCCGGCATGAACGACACGGGGATGAACACGAGCATCATTACGAGGGTAATTGACACGAGGGCGCCGCCAATCTCGTTCATTGCGTCAATGGCTGCCTTGCGAGAGCTCTTGTACCCGACATCGAGCTTGGCATGGACGGCCTCGACTACCACAATGGCGTCGTCGACCACAATCGCAATCGCAAGCACGAGAGCCGAAAGGGTGATGAGGTTGATGGAGAAGCCGATGAGCTTCATACCGAAGAACGTACCCACGAGGGCCACAGGGATGGCGATTGCGGGGATGATGGTGGAGCGGAGGTCCTGAAGGAACAGGAACACCACGATGAACACAAGCACGAAGGCCTCGATAAGCGTCTGAAGCACATGGTGGATGGAGGCGTAAAGGAAGTCGTTGTTGTTCATCGGGATTGCTATCTCAAGACCTTCAGGGAGGTCCTGCTTGATATCATCGACGAATTTCAAACAGTCATTGATAATCTTCGTTGCGTTCGAACCGGCGGTCTGGAACACGATGGCGGTCACACCGGTCTTGCCGTTGAGGGCACCGTGGAAACCGTAGGTCACGCGGCCAAGCTCAACTTCGGCAATATCCTTCAGGCGGAGCACCTCGCCGTTGTCCTTGGCGCGGATCACGATGTTCTCGAATTCTTCGGGGGTAACGAGGCGACCCTTGTAGCGCATGATGTACTGGAAGGTCTGATTGCCCTGTTCGCCGAATGCACCCGGGGCGGCCTCGATGTTCTGCTCGGCGAGAGCTGCCGAAACGTCCGTAGGCTCAAGATGATACTGGGCCATAACGTCGGGTTTGAGCCATATACGCATGGAGTAGTCGGCACCCATGACCATTACATCGCCTACGCCCTGAATACGTTGCATCTGGGGCACGATGTTGATTTTCATGTAGTTCTCAACGAAGTTCTCCGAGTAGTTGCCTGATGCGTCATAGAGCGTCACGCCCACGAGCATTGAGGTCTGACGTTTCTGAGTGAGCACACCCACGCGGGTTACTTCGGCCGGGAGGAGGCTTTGAGCCTTGGCCACACGGTTCTGCACGTCGACGGCAGCCATGTCGGGGTCAAATCCCTGTTCGAAGTACACGTTGATTGTAGCCGAACCGGTGTTGGTGGCGGTTGATTCCATGTAGGTCATGCCTTCGGCACCGTTGATCGACTCTTCGAGAGGGGCAATAACGGAGTTGAGCACTGCCTGAGCGTTTGCACCCTGATAGGTGGTTGTTACTGAGATGGTAGGGGGCGCAATGTCGGGGAACTGCGTGATGGGGAGCGACACGAGTCCGATTATACCGAGCAACACGATGAAGATTGAAATCACCGTTGAAAGCACCGGCCTGTTGATAAATCTATCTAATTTCATAGTTTAATCACTTCAGTGTGGTGAGTGAATTATGTTTTGAATGGTTGTGAGTATCTTTTATTTTCCCTGAGCGGCAGCAGCTCCTTCGGGAGCGGCGGCGGCACGCTGAGGCTGAGAAGCGGCATCGACCGGATTGATTTTCATGCCTTCCTTGAGTTTGGAGCCAACGCCTTCAACGGCCACGCGGTCACCTGCCTTAAGTCCGGAGGTGACAACGAAGTTCTGTCCGTCGGAGATTGCCTGAACGGTTATGGGCTGCGTTACGAGCTTGTTGCTGTCGTTGACCAGATAAACAAAGCGGCGGTCCTGAAGCTCGAAGGTAGCCTTCTGCGGTATGACCATGGCTGCATCCTGACGCACAGGAATGGAGATTGTGCCGGTGCTTCCGCTGCGGAGCATTCCGCTGGGATTGTTGAAGAGTGCGCGAACGCTGGCTGCACCTGTAGAGGTGTCTATGAGGCCGTTGACGGTGGCTACTTTACCCTTGATGGGATATTCAGTGCCGTTGGCAAGGGTGAGGGTCACTTCGGGCATGGCTTCGATGGCCTGAACGAGAGAGCGCTGGCCGCCTTCGGTCATGTCAAGGAGATCCTTTTCGGTGAGCGAGAAGTAAGCGTAGACTTCGTTGTTGTCAGAGATGGTTGTGAGAGGCTGAGCCGAAGATGGTGAGGCGAGCGAGCCTTCACGGTTGGGGATAGCGCCTACAACTCCGTCGCTCGGAGCGGTCACGGTGGTGTAAGAGAGATTCTTCTCGGCTATGGTAACCTGGTTGCGTGCCGATGAAAGAGCGGCCTCGGCCTGAGCCAGAGCGGCGTTAGCGCTCTGAAGGTCGTTGTCGGCAACCTGATATTCAAACTGGCTGATGATGTTTTTCTGCAGGAGGTCGCGCTTGGTGTCGGCGGTCATTTTGGCTGTTGCCACGCGGGTTTTTGCTGAGTTGACAGCAGCGAGCGCGTTGGCCACCTGGCTCTTGGCCTGCGAAACGGCGGCCTGATATTGAACCTGGTCAATGGTGAAGAGCACCTGGCCTTTTCTTACATGCTGACCCTCGTCAACATGGACTTTGGTAATGAAACCCGAAACTTGCGGACGGATTTCAACATCGGTCTTACCTTTGATGAGAGCAGGGTAGTCAATGTGGTTGAGGGCATTGGTTGGGCTGACCTGCATTACTGCAATTTGGGGATCGGGCATCTGTTGCTGCTGCTGGTTAGAGCCGCATGATGCAACTGTTACGGTCAGAGAGGCGCCAAGCAGCAAAGCCGACGCGTTTTTCAGCACGTTACGTTTCATGTCTTTTGGTGATGTCATATTCTAATTTTACCTTGTATGTACTTGTTGGTCATTATGTTTGCTGTGTTGTAAACCGATACGGCCATGGCGGTTGCCACTTAGTCCTGTAGTAGGAACGCGCTCGGGGAGCAGACGTAAAAGCGCGTAACATTAATCGTGGCAAGCAATTAGGCGGACGGCTCTTTTATTCCGACTGCAAAATTACTTACAATCCACGCTATGAAATATGATATTTATCATAAAATAACATAGCGTATTCTTATTTTAAATATATTTATAAAGTGAGTCAGCCCATGGGGCATATTTTGGAGAAACGGAATCTTTTTTGGGAAACACTTGACGGATGGTACTTGTTTACTATGAAACTCATGACCTCTTATGCATCTGTGCGGGCGTTTTCTGAAACTGGCTGTCGCAGCAGCTTTTTGCTGTTGCGCGGCAGCATGTATATATGATTACGACAACTGTCCTCCCGCGCTTGATCTTACAATAATAGGCGATTGGAGTCACGCCCCCGAGGCCAATCCTGATGGGATGGCCTACATATTTTTCCCCGAAGACGGTGAGGCCGCCTGGCGTTTTGATTTTCCCGGCATGGAGGCCGGAACGGTGGAACTGGGTGTCGGGGACTACCGATTCCTGTGTTTCAACGATGACACCTATAATGTAAGGTTCAGGGGAGAGGACAGCTATGATGACTATGAGGCATATACGTCTGAAACAGATTTGGTTTCGCTGCCCGACGGGGGAGGAGCCGGGCGCAGTCCGCAACGTCAGGCAGGAGGGGGTGAGCGCGTAGTGAGGGCTCCGGATATGATGTGGGGATGCGCCTACGGGAATTTCAGATTATGGTATGATGGGGTGAAATATACCCTCTCGCCAAGGCCGGAGGATGAATCGGACCCGGTGTTTTCCGGCGAAAGAGTCCTGACGGCCCTTCTGCGGCCATTGACGGCGCATTATAGCTGCCGCATAGAGGACGTGGAAAATTTAGACGGTGTGCGGTGGCTTGGAGCCGCATTCAGCGGCGTTGCCGGTTCCTTAAAGCTGGCATCGGGCGTTAAGGGCGATTATCCGGCTACTGTTACATTCAATGCGTTCAAGGCTGACGCCACGTTGATTTCCGGCGATTTCTTCACGTTTGGCGTTCCCGATGCGTCTGATGCGCCAAATACGCTATATATGTTCGTGGTACTGAAAGATGGGCGCAGGTTCAGCTATGAATTCAATGTCACTGAGCAAGTGCGGGAAGCTCCTGACCCAATGAACGTGACCGTTATTGTGAAAGGGCTGAAACTCGAGGAGTCGGGAGCTGATGATGGAGGCGCGTTTGACGTGAGTGTTGACGGATGGACAACCGTAACTATAAACATAAATAGCTGAAAGGCGTTTATAATGTATATCCAAGTAAGGTAAATCGAAAAATTTTAACAGACAATTATATGAAAAACAGTATTCTATTTCTTGGCGCAATAGGCTTGGCTTTAATGTTCACGTCTTGCGGTGATGACTCGTCAGAAATGCCCGACGGGAATGATAAAGTCATTTCGTTCAGCGCAGTGACACCCAACGGGTCGCGCGCTGCATCGACAACCACGGCAACGATGAAGGAATTCGTTGTCTATGGCTTTACGGAGGGCTCCACGTTAATGGATGGTGTGAAAGTGGTGCGAAACGGGGGCTCGTGGACCTATCAGCCTGAAGCATATTGGCCGGTAAGTCCGGTGAATTTCTATGCGTTCAGCCCCGACATCTCCGATTCGCCTAACATCGGCGGAATGAATGGAGGGAATATCCCTGATTTTCTCAATCCCGGCAATGTGGATTTGCTTTACTCCGTAAAAACTCAGGTGACTCAGCAGGCAGCCCCCGTGTTGCTGAATTTCCGGCATGCTTTGTCGCGAGTGAGTGTGATGCTGAGCAGCAGCAATCAGCGCATAACAGTGAAAGTAAATCATGTTTCGCTTCGTAATCTTTATCTCCAGGGCACTTTCAATTTCCCCACATCATCAACCTTGGCTTCCACTCCTGACGTGGTAGGATCATGGACGTTGCTTAAAAAACTCGGTGACACTCTCCTGTTCTACGCCATAAGCACTGAGGATATTGTGACGCTTACACCGGTGCCTACTGACTATACGGAAGGGAATCTTGACTATAGTTTCGTTATCCCTCAGCCGCTGAGCGATGTGGAGTTTGTGAACTCCGACTATGCAGGCACCTATATTCAGGTCGACTGCGAGATATTCGACACCGCCACCGGTGCCAAAATCTGGCCCAATACAAAGACGCCGAACTACATGCTCGTGCCTGAAACCAGCTGTGGTCGAATCGTATATCCCACCACTTCCGACAAGGTCAAAAACTGGCAGCCCGGCCACGCCTATATTTACAATATAGCCATAAACAATCCCGATGTTCTCGACAAGATTGAATTCGACGTCTCCGTCGACGACTTCTCCATCGATGAACTCTAACCAACCGGCCATCTATAATACGTTGCCGATTTGAAGAACCGAAATATAGTTATCCCCACCTTAATGAGGACTCGAGGCCGAATTAGGTGGGGATAATGGTTATTAGTTATGGAATTTATCAATAGTTGTAAAATATGGGGCAGAGCGCTGCTGTCCTTTGCGCTCTATCTTGTAGGAATAAGGGTCAATATCGGCTACGGGCTTGAAGTCTTTGATTTCAAATCCAAGAAAATATTCGCCTGATGTTGGCGAAAACCCATATTCTTCAAGGGCTGGTTTGGGGAAGAATTTTGGACCGTTCCCTTTGAGCCGCACTAAAATGCGGTTATCTCCGTGGTGCAGCAAGAGATATTTGGTTTTCTCAAATCCTGAAACGAGATTGATAGAGCCTTTACCGAGAGCAGCGGGCACATAATAAAGGTGGCTCCTCACAATAGCATTCCATTGCTCGGTTTTATAATATCCGATAAGAACAATATCTTTAGCCGATGGTTGTTCTTCCGGAGAGTATTGCAAGCCTTTCTGCGGGATAGCATCCTTTATATGGTCAATCGCAAGTGGCGCTGTAAGGATTTTTGTAAGAAATTCAAACAGTAACGAGCCTTCGTTTGATGGGTCGGATGCGTCAGGCAATAATGGGAAAGCGCCGATGTTGACGGTTTCGATGCTCTTGTAAAAGAAACGCTGACGCACGCTTTCATTATCGCCTCGGCCGGGGAACAGTATATAGCCGCCGATGATTTCTTTAGCTGTATGTGTTTGCCGGTCGGAGCCATAATAGATTGCATCGCGGTAACGATGCATCTGATTTATGGCATCGTATGGAGGCGTGTCTGCGCCATGAGCTGCGCTGAGTTCTTCGCGGTCTTCCTGATTGAGCTTGTTGTCATCAAGCAGCCTGTATTTAGCATCAAACAGATAGGTCAGTTCAAAACCGTCGGGCTTAACTATTGTAAGCACAATGTCGGGGCGGTTCTCGGTCGTAGCTGTGTGTATTTCTCCAGTCCGGCGGCTGTAGGTATGCTGATAATGGAGCCGGGCTTTTGAGCCATCGGCACAATTATAGTAAACGGTGTGCTCTTGATTATTGTCCTCAAAAGGCTTTATCATAGGCATGGGTTTCTCGGTGACTTCATCGGGGTTGTTGAAATGCAGACCGAGAATATCGGCTACCATTTGCCTCATTTTAAGGAAACACCAAAGTTCGTATAGTTCCCAAATCGGACGCACTCCGATGGCATTGGCTCCCTCAAACAGCTCTATTCCTTTTTGGAGTAAGAGCCAGTATTTGTAGACCTGAGCATAGCCGGTGCGTTTTTGGAGAACCATGCTCTCCGACCGCAACGGTTCGCCGCGCAGGTTTCGGAACAGCGAAGAGTGGGCAAGTCGGCGCAGAGAATTGACATAGCCGTCAAGTTCGGCCAATTCGCTTTCAGCCACTTTGTCAGATTCTTTAGCCCGCTTGTCCTTAGTTTTGATTTTCTCAACGATCGAGGCAAGGCGTTTGCCTACTCGGTCAAGAGTGAATTTGACAAAGCGGTTCTCGCGTGTGTTGTGAGTATGAATAATCTCCTCATGCCGGAAATACTCTCGTTCAAGTCGGTTTTCAGCCTCGGTCTCAGCATATTTCTCTGCTAAAAGCGGCGCCCAACGCTTAATTCGGTCGGCGCGGTCATAGCGCACCTCACGGCTCTGCCGGAGGTGAGGCCTGTTGACTATATAGCGCACCCATTTCTCGTAATCTTTAGCGATGCTGCGGAAGATTGAGAGCCAAACGACATCATTGTTCGACTTGCCTCCGCGTTGCAGATTTTGCAACGTAAGAGTCAGATACTGATATATGATTTCGTTATATTGGGCGTTAATCTCAGCGAGGATATGGTTGTAATCATCTTTTGTGTCGAGTTTCGGTGACACGACACGGGAAGTGAATGTATCTCTACGTTCGGCACTATTATTAGGCTTATATCTGAAAGTAAGCTCAAATATACCTGGTTCATTGACAAATGAGAGTGGCCCGGAAAGCAGCCATTTATGATCTCCGACTTTTATCACTGTGAAAAGTTCGGTCACCTCCTTAAGCTTATGCAGTATGCATGGGGCTGTGTCAACATTAGTGAAGTAAATGCTGATGTTATATGTGGCTGTTTCATAGAACACTGGTGATTGGTTTAGCCACTCACAAGAGTCAGGCTCGCCAACTTGAAGCAGTTCAAGTTTCTGAGAATATGAACAGATTCTGAGAGTGCCGGGCAGAGTGGAGCGGTAATCGCAATATGTATCGGCCTTGTTCCCTACACGCCCACGGAAACGGTGCCAGCAATTAGCTATGTCGGCAGCTGTGTTGGCGGTGATTTCAACGTTTTCGCTTTTAAAGGAGAGAACTTCCATATCTTAAGGCCAAAATGAAGTGAAACGAGACTGTTCAAGACGTTTCGACATCTCTTTGATTTTCTTTTGGGCATTGGTGTAAGTCTCGCAGAATGTGACCAGTTTGTCGAGCGGTTTCTCCAAAAGTTCATCATCGCCCTCAATGCGAGGCAAAACTTTCATCATCAGGATTTGGTCGCAGGCAGTCTTAAGAATCGTTTCCCATTCAGCCGTCTTGTCTTCAAGCCAAAGTTGGTAGAAGTAAAGCATTAGCTCATTCTGAACGCGATAAGCAATCTTGAAGGGAGTGCCGTCAAGAGCAGTATTCAACTCGGTTAAGAATGCTGCGACTGCTCCTTTTATCCATTCGGTTTTTTCGGCATTTTCTTCGGTGAGAGTTTTGACAGCATCAGAGGCTTTGGTCTCGGTTGCGAGATAAAGTGATGGAGATGTGGGAGTGTCGCGGTATTCAAGTTCAGAGCCTTTGTTAAAGAAATCCATAAACGGCTCACCCTCTGGCAGGTTCATCTCAATTGTCATTGCGCGGTCAATTACCTTGCGCGAGAATTGATGGGTGGTTTCATCCATATTGACCGTGCCAATAACTATCACATTTTCAGGGATGCGCAGACCTTGGGCCTTTAGACTGTTATAGATTTGTTCTTCGTGCTCTGTGAGATCGGCTTCATAGATTTTCAATCCATTTTCATCTTTCTCTTTGATTTTAACGTCAAAGAGTTCATGTTTAAGATCGCGCTCATACTCGGAATTGGCAAAAATGGATTTTTTGATAAGGGGTTCGGAAACTATGTGTCCGTCAATCTTTGTGCGGCTTTCAAGAACACTCAAAAATTCAGCGAAGTATTGTTCGACCGGCGCAAGATTCATCTCATCAAGGCAAACAAAGAATGGAACGTCCGGATAGAGCATTGCCTTGGCGAGAAATTTCACGAATGGAGTAAGCTGATAGTGAGCGCCCCCGATTTTACTTTCATAGCCGAGAAGTTCGGTTGAGTCATGCCAGTTTGGCTTTACCTCAATCAGACAGTAGTTGCCTGGAGAGGTTAGGTCGGAACGCAACGTCGCATTGTCGGGGCATGAATCAAAGGCCATCTGTTTTACGATGCGGCTTTTGCCGGTACCCGAAATTCCAGCAAGCAACAAAAACGGCTTTGTGCGCATTGCGCGGAGATACTCAGACGGGACATTATTGTCTTTGTCAATGCCAATCTTTTTATTGTTTGACAATAATTTGACAATGGCATCTTCGTTGCCTAAATATTCTCCTTGGTAATTATATATTTTCCAACCCTGAGTCTTTGATTCTACAATGAAATATTGATTCGGGTGAATTGACAAGTCTTGCCATTTGGCTACGTCTTCTTGAATCTCTTCCTCGCTCTGTGATTCATTTAGAATTATATATTGTGCTCTAATCCATGTAGAATTTAGACGATTGGCTGAAGAGGAAAGTCTTGCTTTGGGAATAAAAACATAAGAGTTAATGACAGTCTTCCCTCCTTCAATTATATTTATAGAGTTGCCTGTAAGGAATTTTTCAAATTCAGAAATATTCATAATTTATTTTAGCGATTGGTCAATAATTGAGTTAAATCAATCGGTTTGTTTCAATATCAAGGATACTCATTTCTTAGACTCATTTAACCAGTCGGATAAAATATCTTTAGGTAATGGTGATAAAGAAGATGCTCCGGGAGGGAACCCCATAAGATATTCTGCATCTCTTGAAATTGGACGACCAAAAATATTGCTATAATTCTTGCACCCATTGTGCTTCATCATAGATGGACAACTATAATTAGCCATCGTAGTAGGAGTGTGAACATAGCCTATTCCTTCTCCATATGTTTGTTTTATCCATGTTGAAGTTATCTTAAAGACTTGTTCAATTTCTTCTTTGGATGGAATAACCATATATGTTCCGCCGTTTTTATGTCTATTTAGTAGTATCTTAAAGGCTACTGCCGCGGAAAAGGGTGATTGGGCATTCCCAATTGCCTTAAGTTCTCGCCTTCTATTAACATAATCTATGGCAGGAAAGCTTTCAGGGCTTTTAGTCCAACAGTTAGCTATTAATAAGAGATCATTGTCATGTTTTTGAAAAAGTTTTTGGAGCGTATTATGATCTTTAACTGCAAGAAGCCAAAAGCGATCTCTACGGTGGTCTGCGCCAATATCTCCGCATGAAACTCGGCACATATGGACTTTATAACCTATACTTTCCAAATCCTTTTTTGCATGAGAAAGAGCCTTTTCGGTTACATTTTCCCCAAACACAACAGGAGCATCACTATCCTTTGCAAATTTAAACATATAGTCCCAAAGGTTTTTTTCTGCAATGTTCTTGCCATGTGCTGCGTGACTAAAAGCTTGACATGGAAATCCGCCACAGAGCACGTCAAATTCACCTTTGAACTCAGACCCATCAATGGTAGTCACATCATCATAAATGGGAAAGTCCTCCATCCAACCATCGCTCTGTCTACGGCGGAGTACTGATTGGCAAAACTTATCTATTTCTACACCACCGGTACAACGATGGTCAAGAAGGATTCCGCCATATATACCCCCTCCTATTCCAGCAAATAGATGAAATTCTTTTATGTCAGGGTTGTCGGCCATATTATAATCAAGAGAACTTGCATGTGGGCTGACATATAACCATATCCTTTTGCGACCACAGGGAAGTTCGTTAATTTGATGTATATAAGTTACTTTTTGATAATACTGGTCTTTGTCAGTAAGAGCGCAGTTAAGTTTACAAAGTTACGAAAATTCTATGAAACTTTGTTTATCGTTGGCAAAGTTAGTTATGAACATGAGCAAGAACAGGACATAAGAGAGTTAAAGAATCTAAATGAGGGGGAGGAGAGCAACCCGCTCCGGGGTTGATATCAACATTCTAATCGACCACGAGCTGGCGTCCGCGGCTATTCATAGTTATGGCCTCCGGCCAATTGGGTGAGTGGTTAGTGTAGCCGGGAGAAAAAAGCGGGCCGCGCTCAGTGGATGAGTGCGGCCCGCGTTATGATTTGGGAAATTCGAGGATTACCAGATGATTACGCGCTCCGATTCGGGGCGGAACATGGGCTGTCCCTCAGTGATGTTGAATGCCTTGAAGAAGGGGTCGAGGTTGCGGAGGGTTACGTTCACGCGGTTTTCACCGAGTGAGTGAACGTCGCCTGAAGTGAGCGAGCGAATCTCTTCTTCGCGGATGTTCTGTCCCCAAAGGTTGGCGTAGTTGAGATAGAACACCTGGAAGGGGGTGAAGCCTTCGATAGTTTCGGTGGCAACGTCAACACCTTTTTTCTTCTGAGAGTCAAGGAATGCGGTCATTTGTACGATAACCTCGAAGATGTGCTTAGCAAACTTTCCGGAAAGTATTTTCTCGGCATAATCAGCAAC
>ENA-ORCP01000128-ORCP01000128.1-human-gut-metagenome-genome-assembly--contig:-NODE-128-length-59010-cov-9.062291_pt1 | contig 59010 bp, 53 predicted proteins | sample MGYA00242990_ERZ507991 | MGnify/ENA primary metagenome ERZ507991 (study PRJEB26167, sample SAMN06115496) | human gut metagenome | host: Homo sapiens | place: China:Henan | collected 2015-05-07 | study... | reverse complement strand
TATGATGAGAGTGTTGGTAGAGATACTAATAATGAAAAAGTAGAAGACAAGATGTGGAATAGGGGCAGAGGATTTGGCTGTATGCTTCGATAAAGACGGTCTCGGTGCCATTGTAAACTCATCAAGAGGTATTATAGCGGCATACAGAAACGAAAAATACAGCAAATTCGGGGAAAAAGAGTTTGACCAGGCCGCAAGACAAGCAGTTATAGACATGAAAGCAGATTTGAGGAGATGTATTTAATATGAATGAAAAAACCATTAAGGCCGAACTTATACTTGAAAACGGCATGAGATTCAGCGGAAGGGCATTCGGTTATATTAAGGAGACTGTTGGCGAAGTTGTATTTAACACAGGTATGACAGGTTACGAAGAACTCCTTACAGACCCTTCATATGCAGGACAGATAGTAGTAATGACTTATCCTCTTATAGGAAACTATGGTATCAACCTTGATGATATGGAATCAGACGGCCCTAAGCTTAAAGGCTTTGTTGTACGTGAAAAATGTGATTTCCCAAGCAATTTCAGATGTGAAATGGATCTCGACGATTTCCTTAAACAGAACAAAATTACAGGTATCGAAGGCGTTGATACAAGAGCAATAACAAGAACAATAAGAAATGTAGGTACAATGAGAGGCATAATCACTCTCAGAGGCGAAGACCTTACAGAAAGCCAGATTAAAAGAAAATTTGAGAGCCTTAATAACAAAAACGTAATCAGAGACGTAACAATAAAAGAAAAATACGAAATTTCCGGTCCCGGAAAACATATTGCTTTCATTGATATGGGTACAAAGAAAGGTATAATAAAAGGCTTTGTTCAGAGAGGCTGCCGCCTTACGGTATTCCTTGGGTAATCTTGCTTTCATTGTGATTTTTCCTTTCGTATCTTTAAGTCAACGACTTAATTTTTTGGTTTTTTGTATTTTATTTTTACGCCCATTTTTTCCGCTCTTGATAAGAAATCGGAAACAGGGTCGCTTTTATCCTTGCTTTCGGCTGTATCGCCGATATTGTCAAAGGTCATTACAAGCCTTCTGCCTGTTACCTCTTCGGCGGCTTTCTCAAGCCGTTCCTTCGAGTCGCCTGTTGTCAGGAAATCATACTGGAATTTCTGATAACCGCTGATATTCACCGTATCCCGACCGAGCGTCACTTGCACCTGTCCCAGTATAGCCTGCAGTATAACGGGAAGTCTGTCGAGTATCTCGGTTACCTGCGGATCGGCATTGCCGGTACTTTGCGCACTGTCTGCCGACAGATTACTTTTATGCTGTTCGGGAAGATTATTCCCGGTCTTTACTGTCTGTTCCTGCTCTGTCGGAGCAATGCTTGCCTGTGGTTCGTCAAGGTCAAACGGAGGAATATCTTCGTTTCCTGTACTTGCGTTTTCATCAGCACCGCCCGTACCCTCAAACAGCCAATCAGGCTTGTTGCCGTTGCCGCTTGTATCGCCTGCCTGTTCCTGCTCTGTCGGAGCAATGCTTGTCTGTGGTTCATCAAGGTCAAACGGAGGAGCATCTTCGTTTCCTGTACTTGCGTTTTCATCAGCACCGCCCGTACCCTCAAACAGCCAGTCCGGCTTGTCGCCGTTGCCGCCTGTATTGCTTGCCTGTTCCTGCGGAGCGGGCTCAGGCGGAGCAATGCTTGCCTGTGGTTCGTCAAGGTCAAACGGAGGAGCATCTTCGTTTCCTGCGCTTGCGTTATCATCAGCGCCACCGGTACCCTCAAACAGCCAATCAGGCTTGCTGTCTGCGGCATTCCGCTCTGTACCGCTCTGCTGTACCGGAGCGGTCGGAGCTGTCACGTCCTTCTGCTTATCATCAGCGGATGTGATTTTATTTTCTATCCTGTTCAGCGTATCTGCAATAATATCCTGCGGTCTGTCGCCGGCTACGCTTACGGGCTTTGCAGATTGCGCCGGTATATGCTTTTCTGTGCTTTCGCCGGTTTGCACTGCGGTTCTCGGCTGAATGCTTATCTCGCCGTCACACAGCTTGTCGAGCCTGTTCTCCAGCTTTTCAAGCCTTAACGACAATGCCGATGTATCACTGTCAAGACGTGGCGTACACAGCCTTATAAGGCACATTTCGGCAACCGTCTTACGCTTTGCCGTTTTCGGAGTTCTCGCAATGCAGTCCTGCAATATATCCATACACCGCATTATCTCTCCGAGAGTAAACTCCTTTGTCTGCCTTGCAAGATCGTTTCTTGTTCCGCTTCCTGCAGGAATGAGCGAAAAGTCGGAGTTCGTTGCCGACAGTATGCACAGATTTCTGAAATGCGACAACAGCTCGTCAAGAAGAAGCATAAGATCCTTCGACTGATTGTGAAGCTCGTCGAGCGTTTTCAGTGCCTCGGGCGCATTCTGCTCGTGTATGCACTGTGCAAGCGTGAACAGATGCTCCGTTCCTGCGATGCCTGCGGTAGTCCTTACGGTTTCCTCGTCAATGTCGGCGCTCACGCTTATGCACTGGTCGAGCAGCGAAACCGCATCTCTCATACCGCCGTCGGACAATCTTGAAATAAGTCTTGCCGCATCCTCGGTTATATTTACGTTTTCTTTTTTTGCTATCTCGCACAGCCGCTTTGTGCTTTCTTCTACGTCAATTCTTGAAAAGCGGAACTGCTGACATCTTGATGCGATAGTCGCAGGCACCTTGTGTATCTCGGTAGTCGCAAGTATGAATATAACGTGCGGCGGCGGTTCTTCTATGGTTTTCAGAAGTGCATTGAATGCCTGTGAGGACAGCATATGCACCTCGTCTATTATATAAACTTTATAACGGCAGACAGTCGGAGCGTACATAACCTCGTCACGCAATGCCCTTACATCGTCAACGCCGTTGTTTGAGGCTGCGTCCATCTCGATTATATCCGGACAGCCTGCGGCTATTGCTTTACAGCTTTCGCATTCTCCGCAGGGGTTGCCGTCAACGGGAGATAAGCAGTTTACCGCCTTTGCCATCAGCTTTGCACAGGTGGTCTTACCCGTACCTCTCGAACCTGTGAACAGATAAGCGTGAGCCGGAGTGCCGGCCTTTATCTGATTTTTCAGCGTGGTGGTTATATGTTCCTGCGAAATTACTTCGTCAAAGGTGGCAGAACGATACTTACGATAAAGAGCAAGATGCATAACTAACCTCCCGTGACAAAGTACATAATAATCGGTAAATAAAACGATACGCAAAAATAGAACCCATGATTATGAGTGTAAACTTGCTGCGGCACAGGTCATAACTGCTTAATGCTGCTCGGTTCCCCGCCTGACATGGTTCACAGGACTCCCTTGCACAGGGCTTACACCCATAATCACGGGTTCTATTTCTTATACTGTACTATTGTACCATAGTTTAAATAAAAAATCAAGCCTTATTATTCTATTTTTAATTACTGTCCGTAATGAACCCCGACCGCAAAAAAATCACCCGCCGAAAAAGCGGGTGAAAGTAAATCAGATAAAGCAAAATCAGTCAGGAAATATACCAAAAAAAGAAGTGGTTGTCATAATTCAACTTAGCAATAATCTGTTAAAAAGCTAATTTTATAAAATTTGAGCGGATTCTCTATCCCTAACCCCAAACCCCTTCCCCACGGGAAGGGGCTATATTACTGGGGCTACCGCCCCTATTCCCTGTTGGGGGCTACGCCCCTCAACCCCACTTATAAAATTAGTACTTTTCCAAAAGTGTTATGCTTAATCATTATCTGCCTTGAGAACAGCATTCAGCATAACCGTTGCGCCCTCAGTGCAATGCTCCGGGCTTGAATATTCCGGCTCGCAGTGTGAAAGACCGTCCTTCGACTGTACGAATATCATAGTTGTCGGGAGCATATATGCGGCAAACTGTGCGTCGTGACCTGCGCCTGAGTGGATATACCGGTGCTTGATACCGCATTCTTCTGCGGATGTCTTTACATAGCTTACCAGCTTCTTATCCCAGTAGACAGTATCACGGTTCCAAGCCTTTTCTACCTTGCAGGTACAGCCTGCCCACGTTTTTTCCTCGCAGGATTTTACGATAGCCAGTACCTTTTCAAGTACCTTGGGGTCCTCGTGACGTGAGTCGAACGAGAAGTCGAAGAAGTCGGGTACACAGGTATGCACGCAGGGATGGCATACAACCTCGCCCGTTGTGTAAACAAGGTCGCTGTAGCCGAGCTTGTCGATTTCCTCATGCAGATAGCACAGAGCCTGCGATGCGGCAAAGAATGCGTCACGGCGCTTGGGCATCGGGAATGTGCCTGCGTGGGTCGTCTGTCCGTAGAACTTCAGCCTGTAGTTGAACATACCAAGTACACAGTCAACAACGCCTATATCGTTTCCTGCATCTTCAAGGATAGGACCTTGCTCGATGTGAGTTTCAAACATATACATATATCTGTCGGGTGACAGGCGGTACTTCTTGTCGCCCTTGAAGCCCGACTTGTCAAGCGCTTCACCGAATGTCGATGTATTGTCAAGGATACTCTTTGAATTCATCATATCCTCATACTTGAACTTGCATCTGATGTCCTCAGGCAGATAATCGTAGCATACGATACCCGAACACATCATAGCGGGCGGATACAGCGAGCCTTCCTCGTTTGTCCATATCATAGCGGTGAGAGGGTGCTTATGGGGGATGTTCTTCTCATGTACTGTTTCAAGCACCTCCATAGCCGACATAACGCCGAGTATACCGTCATAGTTACCGCCGTTTTTTACCGAGTCACAGTGGGAAGCCATTACGACACGCTTTGCGTCGGGGTCTGTGCCGGGGAGCGTTGCGTAGATATTCGCAACATCATCTATCTCGATCTCTGCGCCGATAGCCTTCATACGCTTGATGAACTCGTTACGGGCCATAATAGCCTCGGGCGAGAGCGAGTAACGTGTGATACCGCCGTGGCCTGCATCACCGAATTTGCTGAAAGTGGAGATCTTATCCTTCATTCTGTCTAAACTGCATTCATACATTTGTACGTCATCCTTTCCTTTGTAAACAAAACGGCGCAGAACTTTCATCGTCCTGCGCCGTTGCGGTACTTGTTTTTTTCTTTACCTGTATTGTACTACCGAAAGTCTGAGAGGTCAACCGGTTTTACAGGGTTTTGTGCTATAGCACAAGCACGTTTGTGCAAGTTTAGAATTGATAACTTGCAAAATACGGTTATAATATAACGTTGTGATGCGGATTTTCAGTAATTATTTGAAGTTATCTTATAAACAAAATGCAAAAAGCTGTCCGTCAAGACAGCTTTTGCGATGGCTATATAAAATTGGGTATAGAAATTTCTGAATTATTCTGCGAACATAGGTGTTGAGAGGTAACGGTCGCCTGTATCGGGGAGAAGAACAACAATGTTCTTGCCCTTATTTTCGGGGCGCTTAGCAAGCTGTGTAGCCGCAAATACTGCCGCACCGGACGAGATGCCGACAAGTAAGCCCTCTTTTCTTGCAAGCGTTCTGCCTGTAGCGAATGCGTCCTCGTTCTCGACTGCGATTATTTCGTCATAAATCTTGGTATCAAGCGTTTCGGGAACAAAGCCTGCGCCGATACCCTGTATCTTATGAGGTCCTGCAACACCCTTTGAAAGCACGGGCGAGCCTGCGGGTTCAACCGCAACTACCTTTACGTTCGGGTTCTTGCTCTTGAGGTACTTACCTACGCCTGAAACCGTACCGCCTGTGCCTACGCCTGCTACGAAGATGTCAACCTTTCCGTCTGTATCTTCCCATATCTCAGGACCGGTTGTATTGAAGTGAGCGGTGGGGTTTGCACTGTTTGTGAACTGGCTGGGAATGAATCCGCCCTCAATCTGCTGTGCAAGCTCCTCTGCCTTTGCGATTGCGCCCTTCATACCCTTTGCACCGTCTGTAAGTACAAGCTCCGCACCGTATGCCTTGAGCAGATTACGGCGCTCAACGCTCATGGTTTCGGGCATTGTGAGGATTATTCTGTAACCCTTTGAAGCGGCTACAGCGGCAAGTCCGATACCTGTGTTACCGCTTGTAGGCTCGATTATAACTGCGCCGGGCTTGAGTGCGCCCTTAGCCTCGGCGTCGTCTATCATAGCCTTTGCGATTCTGTCCTTTACGCTTCCTGCGGGGTTGAAGTATTCGAGCTTTGCGTAGATGTTTGCGGGAAGCTCGTTCAGAGCTATGTAGTTGTTGAGCTTTAATATGGGTGTGCCGCCTATAAGGTCTGTGATCTTGTCAAATGTTCTCATTGTGATTTTCTCCTTTTCGATTCATAATCTGTTATACGTTAAGTTTAATTTTCGTTTGTTATTCTGTAGGTATAAAACCGTGTGTTGCATTTACAACAAAAGTATATCTGCCTTACTTTGAAGATGCCGCTAAAATCAACATCGGAAACCGCTGATATATCTTGTCATGTCCTTGTTCATATCCTTACCTCGTTTTCGGTTCGGCTTAATCTCTAAAAGCCTATCGACTTTGTAGGCTTTATTATATCACTGCTTTCGGCATTTGTCAAGAGGGTTTTGAAAAATTTTTCAAAAATATGCAAAATGAATGGAGTTGGGTTTGGGGAACTTGCGGAATTGGCGGTGCCGGCAAGAGCGATAAGGTGATAACGGGAGGGGCAAGCAAGGCATTACCGGAGCGATGCTAACAAAAAATCCGCCGTTTAAAAAACAGCGGATCCGACATATCTTTACATATTCAGAAAATACTCGTGTACTCTTGTATCGCCGTCAAGCTCCGGGTGGAAAGCTGTCACAAGCTGATTTTTCTGTCTTGCGGCTACTATTTTTCCGTCCACCTCCGAGAGAACCTGCACATCGTCATAAGCCTTGTCGATATACGGCGCACGGATAAACGTCATAGGAATTTCTCCGATACCCTCAAACTGCGCTTCGGTATGGAAGCTGCCGAGCTGTCTGCCGTATGCGTTGCGGTTGGCAACGATAGACATTGTCTGTAAATGCTGTGCGCTGTCGTTTGAGATAGATTTTGCAAGCAGGATAAGACCTGCGCAGGTGCCGTAGACAGGCATACCGCCTTCGATACGGCTCTTTATGCCGTCAAAAAGATCAAGTTCACGGAGCAGCTTTCCCTGTACCGTGCTTTCACCGCCGGGAATTATAAGGCGGTCGAAGCTGCGGTCAAGATCTTTTTTCTGACGTATCTCAAAGCTGTCTGCACCGAGCTTTGAGAGAATTTTTTCGTGTTCCGCAAATGCGCCCTGAAGCGCAAGAACTGCTACTGTCATTAGTTGTGTCCTTTCGGCTGAGTTATAAAATAATATGATTTTCTGTGTTTTTTCATATTATTTGAGTAAACTGCAAAATTCCGTGATATATTTCGGGAGGGGCAAGTAAGGCATGGATGCCTTAATTCGCGTGCCAAAAGTTTTGCAGGACGCAAAACCATACAAGCACGCATACACCCTCCCCTACAAATATTAGTATAGATAGAAGGCTTAAAAAGCGGAATGTCCGGATAAACCGGGCGAATTATGTACGCTGTAGTTTTGTTTCATATATCGTTTATCCCCGACCGTCCCACTAATCTTAGCTATGTCCCAACCTTTAAAAAGGTCGGAACAGTCAGCGGTGACCCGCCGCAAATCGCAATAAGCCGGAATATCGTTTATCCCCGACCGTCCCACTAATCTTAGCTGTGTCCCAACCTATAAAAAGGTCGGAATTTGAGGCGGCACATTGCCGCAAAGGTCGGAATAGTCAGCGGCGACCCGCCGCAAATCGCTATAAGCCGGAATACCGTTTATTCCCGACCGTTCTGCTAATCTTAGCAACGCACTAACCTTTAAAAAGGTCGGAACAGTCAGCGGCGACCCGCCGCCTTATTTGCCTCGTTCTGCCATGAGGAGAGCGATTTCCTGTTCGTTTATGCCGACCATAGCTTCACCGAGATCCTCCGACAGTTCTGCAATCATCTTAGCGTCAGTGTAGTTTGTAACGGCCTTTACGATAGCGGCGGCTCTCTTTGCGGGGTTGCCCGACTTGAAGATACCGCTTCCTACAAATACGCCCTCAGCGCCGAGCTGCATCATCAGAGCGGCATCGGCAGGAGTTGCGACACCGCCTGCGGCGAAGTTTACAACGGGGAGCTTGCCGTTTTCCGCAACATACTTTACAAGTTCATAGTCGACCTGAAGATCCTTTGCGGCCTGGTAAAGTTCGTCCTTTGACATAGATGTCAGCCTGCGGATTTCCTGCTGCATCATTCTCATATGCCTTACAGCCTGTACAACGTCGCCTGTACCGGGTTCTCCCTTTGTTCTTATCATAGAAGCGCCTTCTGAGATACGGCGGAGTGCCTCGCCTAAGTCCTTTGCACCGCATACGAAAGGCACGTTGAACTTTGTCTTGTCGATGTGATACTTGTCATCTGCGGGAGAAAGAACCTCGCTCTCGTCTATATAATCTATCTCGATAGCCTCGAGTATCTGCGCCTCAGCGAAATGACCGATACGGCACTTAGCCATAACGGGAATTGTAACTGCGTTCTGAATGCCCTTTATCATAGCAGGGTCGCTCATTCTTGCAACACCGCCTGCGGCTCTTATATCGGCAGGGATACGCTCAAGCGCCATAACTGCGCAAGCGCCTGCCTCCTGTGCTATTCTTGCCTGCTCAGGCGTTGTAACGTCCATTATTACACCGCCCTTTAACATCTGGGCGAGGTTTTTGTTAAGTTCATATCTTTCGTTTGACATAGTTGAAAACTTCCTTTCCTGTCGGGTATTATTGTTTTACTTTGCTAAGCGCATTTGTCCAGACTGCTAAATAATAATCTCTTGTTTATTTAATGGGGTTTGGGGCGTAGCCCCAAGCGGGGTGAGGGCGGCAGCCCCACACTCAGCCCCTTCCCAAGGGGAAGGGGTTTGGGGATAGGGATAATAAATTTGCAGTTCGTTTTAAACACGAACTTTAAGTCTGGCAGACTGCCATTGTGCAAGTACATACAAGTATTATTACAATACCTATTGTATATCCCGACAGCCCCTGTTGCAATTCAACAGTTTCAACCGAGTTTTCAACATTTTTTGTTTATTATAATCTTTTTACATAAACCTTACATATATTTTTTGTTGACTTTTCACAAACACTTTCGAACGACAAATTTACAGTATCTTACATCGCCGTCAAAATGCAGAGAAAAAAGCCCACAGAACTTATCGGTTTTGGCGATTGTGTAGAAAAGAAAGAATCTATGCACCTATCTGATAATTATAAACGGAAATGAAGGTTCAAGTGGTGGCAAATGCTACGGGAGAGGCTTGCCCCTCCCGAATCGGTTTTGGTGATTATGCGCATATCCGATCGTTCTGTCACAGATATCCGCCGATAACGTAATCTCGACAAAGCAGAGGCAAAAAGAACGGCGAATTGTCAGCGGCAACCTGCCGCATCAACACAATAACTGCTTCCTCAACCCCTCCAGTATCTTCTTCTCTCTGCGTGACACCTGCACCTGCGTCATTCCCAGTATTTCTGCCGTTCTGCTCTGCGTACATTCCTCGCTGTAACGCAGTATTATAAGCCTGCGGTCAAGCGGCTCAAGACGGGAAACAAGCTGTCGCAGTGCCATTCTGTCAAGCGCTTTCGGCTGTTCAGGCTCAACGGGCAGGTCGAAACTGCCCTCGTCGTTTTCCTCATCGTCATAACTGCTTAATGAAACAGGCGGAAGCGAAGCCCCAAGCGCAAGCGATGCTTCTTCGGGCGTTATCCCGAGTTTTTCCGCCAGCACCGAAATATGCGGCTCTTCGCCGTTTTTGATAAGTTCGTCACGGAGCCTGCAAATTTTCAGCGACAACTCTTTTAAACTGCGGCTCACCTTTACCGTACCGCCGTCACGGAAAAGCTGTTTTATTTCCCCCATGATGACCGGTACCGCATACGTTGAAAACTTCAGCCCCCTGCTTTCGTCAAAATTGTTGCCTGCCTTTACAAGACCGACACAGCCTGCCGAAAACAGTTCGTCATATTCTATACCCCGATTTCTGAATCTGCCTGCTATCGAATGCACCAGTGCAAAATGCTCCGTGATGAACGAATTGTCCTTGTCGGCGCTCATTTAAGCACCCTTTTTTCAAAGCGGAATGTGAGCGTGACCGTTGTGCCTTTCCCCACCTTTGATGATACCTTTACCTTATCGCAACAGCTTTCCATAACCGCAAAGCCAAGTCCGCTCCGCTCAAGCTCCGGCTTTGTTGTAAACAGCGGTTCCATCGCCTTTTTCACGTCTTCTATGCCACAGCCCTTGTCAGTTATCTTTATGTATACTTCTTCATCTTTTATACGGGCGGTTATATTTATGATGCCCACCGTTTCACATTCCGAATAAGCGTGTACCACACAGTTTGTCACCGCCTCGGAAACCGCCGCCTTGACGCTCCCCAGCTCGTCAACTGTCGGGTCAAGCTGGGAAACGAATGCCCCTACAGCCGCCCTTGCATAGCTTTCGTTTCGTGACAGGGCAGGGAACGAAAGCTTAACATAATTTTCGCACTTCATTTTTTATCCTCCGTATTTTTACCGCTTATTATAAGTCGTGACAAGCCTGCCACCTGTATTATCCTGCGTACCGACGGCGACGGATTCTTTACCGCCACACCGCCGCCGAACGATTCCATAATGCGTTGCCTGCCGAGTATAAGTCCTATACCCGAGCTGTCCATAAATGATACGCCGGACATATCCAGAATAAGCATAGACGGCATAAGCCGCTCAAGCTCTGCGTCGATCCTTATTCTTATTCCCGATGCTTCAAAATGCCCGATTTCTCCGCTTATGACAGCGGTTATTCCGCCGTTTCGCTTTATTATCTCAACTCCGGCACCCGTAAAAACTCCCCCTTTTTCTTGTTGCGTTATGCTTACAGCTTGTATTTTATACCTGTGCTTGTGAAAAACGTGTCGTAACAAGGGCGGAAATCGGCACTTAAGGCAATACCGCATAATTATTGTCGTGCGATTGTGCAGTCAGATTTTTCGTCAGATTGTATAAATTGAGTGCGGGCAGGCTGACGCCTGTCAAGCAAAATTTGTGCAAGATGGCGGAAAATATGCAAGCTTAGCGTGCGGCAAAGGCGATAGCCGTTAATTGTGCGGTATTGCCTTAAATTTGACAACGGCAAGTTAAATATGTTATAATAATCGTAATTGTAAAACAAAATGGGGTATAAGACGCAAAAAAGCGTAACACAACCCATAAGACATAGATATGAGGAGATTTTATGCAGACAAAAACAGTGTGCAGATTTGCACGCATTCCCAGGACCGTATGCCTTATAGCCTTATCTGCGGTGATATTTACCGGCATACTTGTCCTTATGGTATTTGCGCTTGCACTTACCGCAAACGGCATGATAACACTGCCGTCCGCATTTATACGCATAATAGGAAAGGGCAGTATTTTCGTATCCGACCTGTCGGAATATACGATGCTGTTTTTCGGAGCGGCAAGCCTTTTCTTCGGGCTTGGGCTGATACTTCTGAGCGTAGCGAGAATATGCCCCTTTGCCGCATCTTTTGTCTACAGACTTTTTTCAAAGACTAAAGAATGAAGCTGAAAGATCATATCCGTTTCCGCCATATCCGTGTGCAGAAGCTGACGGCGGTTCAGGTGCTTATCCGCATATTTTTCCTGTGCGGAGCGATATGCCTTATCGCTATGCTTATGTTTGCGCTGATAATCGACAAGGACTACCGCAGTAATGTAAAGCACGGGAGTGGGAGCTTCCCGTTTACGCAGTACCTTACTGTCGAAACAACGGATATTCCGGTATATATAACACGTTCTTCGGACGAGCTGATACACGTTTCGTATGTCAGCGATACGGAGGTCGATATTTACGAGGACGGAGGACGGCTTATAGTCGAGCAGGTGCCGAGCCTTGTGATAACGCTGTTCACCCGTGAGCAGTTCAGCTACAGGATCGAAATACAGCTTCCCGACAAGCCCTTTTCAAGCCTTAATCTGTACACTGCGTCATCCGACCTGCATTGCTGTGCGGTGAGCGGATATATGGTGAATATAAAATGCAAGAGCGGAAGCGCCGATATAGAAAGGCTGTCCTGCTCGGGAACGCTCGGCATCGACTGCGACAGCGGTAAAATAAATATGTATATAGACGAATTTTCGGGCGGAAGCCTTGTCAATTCCACAGGCACAGTGGATATTGATTTTGCGGCAGACGCAGACACGGTCATTTCGCAGGGAACACGTTGCTATATAAACGGCCTTGCGGCAGTGAGCGACGGCAGAGCCGCCGAGGATGACGATTTAGCCATAACCTCGCCTTCGGGCAGAGTAAGAATAAATACAAACGTAAAACGTTAAATTAAAAGCGGCAGTGCCGCAATATGAAAGGATAAGCCTTATGAATAACGTAAAACAGACATTCACCATCACCATTCCCTCAAAGACAGGCTATATGGATCTTACCGAGGATGTAATGGAGTGCGTACGCAGATCCAATATCAGAAACGGCATCATATCAATTTCTTCAATGCACACCACTGCGTCGGTGTTCACCGCAACAAATGATATTGAAGCACTGAACGGTTATCTCAAATATTATGAAAAGGTATCCACCCTTGCGGAAGAGCCGCTCAGAGCGGCAATCTGCCACCAGCTTGCAGGCGGCTCGGTAGTTACCGCTATCTGTGACGGCGAGATCTCGCTCGGCCTTACGCAGTACATAATATATATGGATTTTGACGGTGAACGTGAAAAGACAGTAGAAATAAATATAATCGGAGAATAAGATGATCTCAGTAGTTATACCTGCCTTCAATGAGCAGGAAAATATACCTGCCGCCGCAGAAAGGCTCGGCGGTATATTAGCGCCGCTGTCCGACTATGAGCTGATATTCGTTGACGACGGCTCAAAGGACGGAACGTGGGAGCTTATAAAACAGCTCGGAGAAACGGACGAGCATATAAGAGGACTTCATTTTTCGAGAAATTTCGGCAAAGAGGGAGCCGTTTTTGCGGGACTTAAAGCCGCAGACGGCGATTGCGTTGCGGTGATAGACTGCGATTTACAGCATCCGCCGGAGCTTCTTGAAAAGATGTATGCCGCATGGAAAAACGGTGCGGAGGTTGTAGAGGCGGTCAAAGCGTCAAGAGGCAAGGAGGGCATAATATACAAGCTCTTTGCAAAGACCTTCTACCGTATGATGAAGAACAGCTCGGCTATAGACCTTGACGGCGCAAGCGATTATAAGCTGATGGACCGCAAGGTAGTCAACGCACTTAACGAAATGCCAGAAAGGCTGACCTTCTTCCGTGCGCTTTCAAGCTGGGTAGGCTTCAGGACTGAGCGTGTCGAATTTGATGTCGCACCAAGAAACGCAGGCAAGACAAAATGGTCGTTCAGAAAGCTGTTCAGATACGCTATAAGTTCGATAACCAGCTTTACAAACGTGCCTATGCAGATAATCACCTGGTCGGGAGTGCTGTTCTTTATATTTGCCGTGATACTGGCTATACAGACCCTTGTCAACTTCTGTACAGGAAAGGCGGCAGACGGCTTTTCGACCGTAATACTTCTTCTGCTTATAATAGGCAGTATACTTATGCTCGGTATCGGCATTATGGGATATTATCTCAGCAAGATATACGAGGAGATAAAGCAGCGTCCGAGATATATAGTCAGCGAAGAATCAGGACGCAGACAAAGACGTGAGGACAATAAATAATGGCAAATTTCAGAGAAAAAATGCTGTCATTCAGACACTTGTGCTATAAGAACGGTTATCTGTTTGCGGCGTTTCTTATCCCTGTTATACTGATGGGTATAGCTTATATATCGTTCGGAATATATCCGTTTGGCGAAAGGTCGGTGCTGTCGCTTGACCTTAACGCACAGTATGTTTTCTATTTCGACTATGTACATGATGTAATAGGCAACGGCGAGAGCCTTATGTACTCGTGGAGCAGAAACCTGTCGGGCGAGTTTATGGGTATAATCGGTTATTATCTGGCAAGCCCGTTCAATATACTTGTATGGATATTCCCACGCAGTATGATAACCGAAGGCCTGCTTACAATGATGCTCGCAAAGTTCGGTGCGTGCGGTGTTACCTTTGCGCTTTTTGCACATAAGTCGCAGAAGCTGTCAAAGACAACGGCAGCCTTATTCGCCCCGATGTATGCCTTGTGCGCATATATGATAGTGCAGACCATGGACCCTATGTGGCTTGACTGCGTTATCGCACTTCCGCTTATCTGCTGGGGTATAGATTCGCTTATAAAGGAAAACCGCTTCAGACTGCTCATAGGCTCGCTTGTCTATGCGTTCGTGTCAAACTTCTACATAGGCTTTATGGCGGCAATCTTCTCGGTGCTGTATTTTATCTGCCGTTACTTTTCGCTTGAAACCTATACGGGCAACACAGGAATTAACATCGCAAAAAAATTTGTTACAAAAGGTGCGTTTTTCGGAATATGCGGAATAGTTTCCGCTATGATGAGCGCATTTATGATACTGCCTGTATATAATTCGCTTCAGAACGGCAAATTCAGCTTCACCGAGCCGGATTATTCGCTTGTTAATAATTTTGACCTTATAGATATAGCAAGAAAGCTGTTCCCCAATACCTACGATACGGTAAGGATGGAGGGTCTGCCGGCACTGTTCTGCTGTTCGCTTGCCCTTGTGCTTGCGGCAGGATTTTTCTGCTCCGGAGCATTTAAATTCAAGCAGAAAATTGCGGCAGGTGCGCTTATAGGCTTGCTTGTTGTAAGTATGTATATCCGTCCGGTCGATATGATATGGCACGGCGGACAGATGCCCAACTGGCTTCCCTACCGCTACTCGTTTATGCTTTCGTTTATCATAGTCGCTCTTGCGGCGCATTGCTTTGAACAGCTTAAAGCGGTCAGAGCGAGAACGGTCGGAGCAATTACGCTAAGTTATATTGTTCTCATAATATACACAGAGGCACAGGATACCTTCATAACCACGCTTGACAGCGACGGACGTGAGGTGTTTGACGGCATAACCGTTGCACTTCCTGCCATAGTATTCATGGCTGTCGCAGGCATTACCGTATATGCGGCAAGGCACTATATGAAAAAGAGCGAGCTGTCAAAGACAGGCGTGATACTTGTAACCGCAGTGATATGTGCGGAGCTTTGCTTCAATGCAACAAATACGCTGACAAAAATGCACAAGGATATTACCTTCTCGACAAGGGACAGCTATTTAAGCGTTATACTTCCGCTTCGTGAAAAGGTGGAGGAGATAAAGGAGCAGGATGACGGCTTCTACAGGATAGAGAAAAACTTCTTCCGCTCGATAAACGACCCTATGGCTGTAAATATGTACGGTCTGTCGCATTCAAGCAGTACGCTGAATGCAAGAGCTATTGATATGCTCGGATTCTTCGGCTTCACGTCAAACGGTCACTATTCAAGGTTCTCGGGCAACACTCCGCTGACCTGTGATATTTTCGGTGTTAAATATATCCTTGATTGTGCAGGCGAATCCACAGCCAACATAAAATCAGCAGACGATATAAAAGTCACTGAAAACAAGGACGCACTGCCGATAGGCTATCTTGCAAACAGCAAGCTGTCCAAGCTTGAGCTGTCAAAGTATGACGTATTCGAAAATCAGAACGCTCTGCTTAACGCAATGACCGGAGGAAACAGAGAATTCTTCACGGTATTTTCCGCAGACGGCGAGCCTTATGCCGAAAACTGCAAAAAAGGCTCGTTTGAAAATCAGCATATAGGCTTTACGGATGTAACGGGCGAAGCAAGCGTAACATATACGATAACTGCGCCAAAGAGCGGAGAGATCTATATGTTCATACCGACCGACTATCAGCGTGAGGTTTCGCTTTATGTAAACGGCTCGTACAAGGGCATATGCTTTGAGAGCGACAATCATAATATAAAGGATCTCGGCAAGTTTGAAAAGGGCGAGGAAGTAACGGTAAAGCTCGTGCTGAAAAAGAGCGACCTTTATTTCAGAGAGCCGCAGTTCGCCGTATACAATGAGGAAGCGGAAACAGCGGCAATAGCTCAGATGCACGAAAAGAATGCCGAAACAAAGGTCGAAAAGGTAAGTCAGACCGACATACGCTTTACGGTAAACGCAAAAAGCAGTGATATACTGTTTACCACCATCCCTGCCGAAAAGGGCTGGACGGTATATGTTGACGGTGTAAAGACGGACTATGATACCGCACTGAATGACGCACTGATGACAGTAAAGCTGTCGGAGGGCGAACACGTTGTCGAATTTAAATTCTTTGCCGCAGGACTTGGCACAGGGCTTATACTGATGGTTATCGGCATTGCGGTATTTGTCGGAATGATTCTGATTTATCTCAAGATAAAGAAACCCGTAAAGCTGTCAAAGGCGGTAAATACTGACGGGGATATTGACAAAGACAAAACAGATGCTATAATAGAAAGCGATATATCCGAAGAATCGGAGGGCAAAGAATGATACTTGCAGTAGATGTCGGCAATACTAACATTGTATTCGGCGGTTTTGACAATAACGGTGAACTGCGCTTTATATCAAGGCTCAACACACAGGTTTCAAGAATGGAAGATCAGTATGCGATAAAGCTGAAGGATATATTATCCCTTTACGGCTTTGAAAATGCGGCTATAACCGGCTGTATCATTTCCTCTGTCGTATCACCGATAACCCCCATACTCGAAAAAGGAATAGAAAAGCTCTGTAATGTAAAGCCTATTATCGTTTCACCCGGTATCAAAACAGGACTTAATATAAAGATAGACGATCCTTCCGTACTCGGAAGCGACCTTGTATGCGGCGGCGTAGCGGCGAAAAGCAAGTACCCCACACCCTGCATATTCATAGATGTAGGCACTTGCCTTAAGATATTTGCACTCGACAGGAGCGGAGCAATGCTCGGCGGAGCGATAGCTCCCGGACCGAGATTATCTTTCGAGGCTCTGTCGGGTAAAACAGCCTCCCTTCCTCTCATAGGTGCTGAGCCTGTCGGAAAAATGATAGGCACAAACAGCCCCGACAGTATGAGAGCCGGCGTCATCGGCGGTATCGCCTGTATGATAGACGGTATGATAGAGCGATATGAGGAGGAGCTTGGAGAAAAGGCTACAATAGTTGCGACAGGAGGCTACGCAAGCCTTATAGCTCCGCTTTGCAGACGTGAGCTTATTGTCGATCCCGATCTTGTATTAGAGGGTCTGCATATTATCTACAAGAAAAATCAGAAGAAGTAAGCGGCATTGTGGACGGAACCGACAGACGCTATTTCTGCGGTTACCGGCTGTGAACATATTCTGAACGGCGGATGATATGTAAAATATACAACCCTGCGAGGTACCTGCTGACAACAGGACTTCAGCAAAGGAGATTTTTATGTCAAACACAAACAACTCATTAAAAGGCAAAATCAACACAAACACTATTATAGGTCTTGGTCTTCTGACCGCTATAGTTGTGGTTATGCAGTTCATATCAATGGGACTGCGTTTCGGAACATTCAGCATTACGCTGACGCTTATACCTATCGTAGTAGGCTCTGCACTTTACGGCTGGGGTTCGGGCGCATGGCTCGGCTTTGTTTTCGGTGTGACCGTACTGCTCACAGGTGACGCAAATCTGTTTCTTGCGGTAAACATACCCGGAACGATAATTACGGTAATATTAAAAGGCGCACTCGCAGGTGCCGCCGCAGGTTTTGTGTATAAGCTGATAAGCAAGAAAAATCAGATAGCAGCCGTTATAGTATCGGCTGTAGTCGCACCTGTTGTTAATACAGGAATATTTGTACTCGGAAGCTATGTGTTCTTCTTTGATTATTTATCTGGACTTGCAGAGGGTACAAACTTATTCGTATTTATTCTGGTAGGCTTAGTAGGCATCAATTTCTTTATAGAGCTTGGTATAAATCTGGTGCTTAACCCTGCTATACTTCAGATAATCCGCATAGGCAAAAAGAACTTCGGCGGAAAAAACCAAATTATCAAGACAAAATAAAAAACGAAGGGCGAAAAAATGGACAACAATTATTTAGCCGAGCTTCTGTTCGGTGACATCAAGACAACACCTGAGGATATGTTTGCAAAATATCCCGCAAGAACGCTTCCCGACAAGGCGGCTGTGACAAGATTCGCACCCAGCCCCACAGGCTTTATGCACATAGGCGGTCTGTATGCCGCACTTATTTCAATGTGTATGGCAAGGCAGTCGGACGGTGTATTCTACCTGCGTCTTGAGGATACCGACAAAAAGCGTGAGATCGAACACGGAGCAGACGAGATAATCACATCTCTTGCGCAGTACGGAGTATGCTTTGACGAAGGTGCGGCGGCAGACGGAGAAGCCGAAAAGGGCAGCTACGGACCGTACAGACAGAGTATGAGAAAAGAGATATACCAGACCTTTGCAAAGGATCTTGTTAAGCGTGGCCTTGCATATCCTTGCTTCTGCTCGGCGGAGGAGCTTGACGAAATAAGAAAGGCACAGGAGGCCGAAAAAGCCGATATGGGCTATTACGGCAGCTATGCGAAGTGCAGAAATCTGTCCATTGAAGAAATAGAAGCCAATATAAAGGCAGGCAAGGAATACGTTCTGCGCTTACGCTCAGACGGCAACGCAGAAAACAAGATAACCTGCCGTGACCTTATAAGAGGCAATATCGAAATGCCCGAGAACATAATGGACGTTGTGCTTTTAAAGTCAGACGGTATCCCTACATACCACTTTGCACACGTTGTAGATGATTTCCTGATGGGTACTACCCACGTTATAAGAGGCGATGAGTGGATAAGCTCATATCCTCTGCACGAACAGCTTTTCAGAGCAAGCGGTCTTAAAATGCCGAAGTATGCTCACATTGCACCGATAATGAAGCTGGACGGCGGCGAGAATAAAAAGAGAAAGCTCAGCAAGAGAAAAGACCCCGAGGCAAGCGTTTCGTTCTATTCAAAAGCCGGTTTCCCTGTTCAGTCGGTGCTTGAATACCTTATGACTATCGCAAACTCAAACTATGAGGAGTGGAGAATGAAGAACCCCGATGCAGATATGTCGGAGTTCAAGTTCAAGCTTGAAAAGATGCCCGTCAGCGGTGCACTGTTCGATATGGATAAGCTGGCAAGCGTAAGCCGTGACGTTATATCGAAGATGAGCGAGGAAACGCTTTTTGACGAGATAAGCGTATGGGCAAAGGATAACGATGAAAAGCTGAACGCTTATATCACAGCTTCGCCCGACAAGTTCAGAGAAAGCATAAAGCTGTGGAAATATAACGGCAAGAAGGTACGCAAGGATATAGCAAAGTGGAGCGATCTGTCCGAGATGTTCCCGTATCTCTACGGCGACGGCGTTGACGGCTATGAGTTTGACGAAAAGCTGACAGCCGACGAGCGTAAAGCATTTTTAACGGCATATATTTCGGCTTATGACCACAAGGTTGACAGCAGTGCCTGGTTTGACGGTGTAAAGGCAGTCGGCGAGCCTTTAAGCTTCTGCCCCAACATCAAGGAATACAAGGCAAACCCCGACGCTTACAAAGGCTCGGTTGCCGATGCCTGCGGAATACTCAGAGTAGCGATAACCGGCAGAAAAAATTCCCCCGACCTGTATACTATAATGCAGCTGCTCGGTGAAGAAGAAACACTGAAACGCTTGAAAGCGGCAATGTAAAAGTGAATATAAAACAATACGCACCTCGTTTTGAGGTGCGTATTTCAGACTGTCGATAAACCTACATAACTTATAAAAATGGGGTTTGGGGCGTAGCCCCAAGCAGGGTGAGGGCGGCAGCCCCACATTCAGCCCCGGCACGGACGCCGGGCGTGTATGCCCAAAGGCTCTGCACGATGCAGAGCCAACAAAGCATACACAGCCTTTCACGGGGGAAAGGGGTTTGGGGATAGGGATAATAAATCAGAAGTTTATTTCAAAAACAGACTTTTTCTACAAACAGAAATACGCACCTCAAAATGAGGTGCGTATTTCTGTTGTCGCTGTTTTGATTGCGTCTTATTCTATATATCCGAGTTCCCTTAAAGCTGTTTCAAATTCATTCTTATCCTTTACAGCTCCTATCAGATAACAGGTGTTGTTCTGAAGTCTTGAATTGACGGTGATGTGATCCGAGCCTTCCGTATAGCATATAGTAATGCCCGGTGCGGCATTTTTTCCGTCGCTTGTTATTACGGATATAAAAATCCTGTTTTTCCCGAAGCTGTTATCACGGTTGAAGCCTTGAATCCTGTATTCCTTGCCGTCAAGCGTCAAGGTTCCGTCCGCATATTCCCTGCCGTATATGTTGCGTAGGATTTTTGCATTTACGCTTACGGTCTTGTGCGGTAATTGTTCGTACATATCAACGCTGTAGTCATTGTTAATATCAACAAAATCTCCCGTACAGCTTATTTCTTTTACTGTTTCCGTGTTACTGTAGTTGATGATATTCTGTTCTTCAAGAACATTTTTCAGACTCTCGCTGTCGGTTGCAGGTCCTGCCCACATTGAACTGTCAGAGGAGTTTTGCGACTGCAATACGGTAATGATTGCACTGCCTGTTCCCTTTTCCAGCTTAACATTTACATCAAATGAGCCTTCGTTGTTAAGCGAATGGATATTTATCACAGAGCCTCGTGAGCTTGCGGAATCAAGAGCATACTCTGTATCGCCTACTGCAATTTTTCCGCTTGCGCCTGTCACACCAAAAATGTTTCCGGTTAAAGTTGCGTCTATGCTGATTTCTTTGTGCGGCAGATTGTCAAAATCCGGATTGTCGCTGTTTAACAGACCTATATCGGCAAATGTACCGTTTATTTTGATAGCTTCCGATGTGCCGGTAAACAGAACTACCGTTGCCGCCCCCAGAATAACAATGATTATAACGCATAGTGCTATGATGATTTTTTGAAACTTTGACATAAAATTATCTCCGATTTTTTAAAATTATTTTTAATATGAGTTGCTTGCTTGTTTATTATCATAATATCATATTGCATATCAAAAGTCAAGCATCGGACAGGCTGTTACGGTAAAAGCAGGTGTTACACACTTACGGCTTGTCGAAATAAGCAATCACAACAAAAAGCGGCACAGCCTTCGCCATGCCGCTTTAAATCCAGATCAATACTCCGACAACTCATAATTATTCGGTGTCCTGTGCCATAAACCGTCCGTTTCTTCGTAGATCTCCTTGAACGTAAACTTACGGAAATTGATTTTGCACCTTCCGCCGTAATTTGCCTCGTACACCCATATACCGTCGGTATCAACAGAGTATATCGTGACATAGTGCGGATAGCCGTACTTTATGTTGTCATATGCGAGATAGTCGCCCGGACGGAACGTATCGGTCATCCACTTCTTCAGTGCCGCCTCTGTCCAGTTTCCGTCAGAACGATTCCTTATCGTGAGGGTATTTTCGCCCGTTCCGTTTGTTTCACCGAAAAGATACTCGAACACCTCGATGGTAAATCCCGCACACTGTATGCCGGAATTATTCAGAACGTGACTTCTTCCTATAAGACAGGTACAGCCTGCCTCGTTGCCCGTTTCACAGTAGGAGTGGCAGGTACAAGGAGAGGTAAGGAGCGTGTTGTAATACTTGCCAAGCTGATAGCTGTGCCAGAAGTCATATATCTTCCTGTCCCACTTGCCTTCCATCATCTCATCAAGGCGCTTCTTGACAAGCGTTTCCATGTTGTTCTGCTTGACGATTCTGAAAGTGCCTTTTGCAGTGCCTGTGAAATTGCCTTTGCCCTTTACAGTAACTGTAGCCGTTCCGACATTCACTATGTTTGAATATCCCGATATATAGTAGTCAATACCGAGAGCAAGCGTTTTTCCGTTGAATGTAACAACGGGCTGTGCGGTGATGCCCTGTCCGGTATATATCTGATCCTCACAGCTTATGCTTGCAGATGATATAGCGGCAGGCGCTATCGTGAACTGCGTTTTCTTTTCCGCACCGGCATATTTTCCCTTGCCTGTGATAACTGCCGTAGCTGTTCCTGCATTAGTGTTATCATAAGCGCTCAGAATATAGTCCGTTCCGCTTTTCAGCGTGACAGAGCCTATCTTCACTGTTACCGAGGGAAGCTGTGCCGTGCCGTTGTATGTGACTTTACCTATTGTGACAACAGCATTTTCAAACGCTTCAAGCTCGTTGCTTATGCCGCTGAGAGTCGCTGTTCCGCCGTAATTGCCGATGCCGGTAATAACTGCACTGACGCCTGTGCCTGATTCTGTTACAGCTACCTTATAATCTTTGTCCTGCGTTAAAAGCACACCGTCATAAATTACCGTTACGGTATAGCCCTTGCCGTCGGTTGACAGCGATAAAGACGATTTGGCATTTGCTATATCCGCTTTTGCCACATTGCATTTTACAGTGGCCTTGCCGCTGAAGTTGTCGTTTCCGCTTATTGTGAGCGTCTGCTCTCCCGCAGCGGTCGGAGCGGTAAAACTGTAGTCACTGCTTTTAAGCGTGTAATTGCCGAGTTTAGCGTTTATGCCGATCTTTACACCGTCCGGAGCATACGTTCCGCTTGCAGAAATCGAGGCTTTCGAAATATCCGCCTTTGCAATAGTGAAATCCTTTGTTACAGCGCCCTCAAGGCTTCCCTTGCCGCTGACTGTCACCTGAGCCGTACCTGCATTGACGTTGTTTTTATAGGAAAGCGTGTAGTGAGTGCCTTCCTTAAGCGTCACATTACCGAGCCTTACATCAACGTCGGATTTTACCGCACTTCCCGTAAATGTTGCGTTCTTCACGGCTATCTCCGCACTTGAAATATCCGCCTTTTCTATAGGGAATGTTACCGTCCTGCTTCCGCTGAGATGTTTTTTGCCTGTGACCACCACGCTTGCCGTACCGATATTGACGTTGTCCTTGAACGACAGGGTATAGTCGCTGTTATTTATAAATTGATAGTTGCCGTAGCTTACAACAACATCGGGTCTTACCTGTTCACCGGTAAATACCGTATCGGGTACGGTTACCTCAACATCGTTTATCGCTCTTGCGGTGATTTTGAAGGTCTTTGATACACTGCCCGAATAGTTTCCCTTGCCTGTTACTTTGAGAGTTGCCGTTCCCGGCTCGGTGTTGTTTTTATAGCTTACGGTAAAGTCCGTTCCGTTTTTCAGCATCCTGCCGCCGACTTTAACCGCAGGTACAGGCTTTATCGCACTTCCCGTATAAACCTTGTTTCCCGTTCCCGATACGGCTGTGGCCGATATTCCGAGCTTCTTTATTGTAAAGGTCTTTTTTACACTTCCGCCGTATATGCCTTTTCCTGTTATCGTGATTGTTCCCGTGCCGGCATTTACGTTATTCGAGTAGGCGACGGTATAGTCGGTATTCTTTTTAAGCGTTGCGTTTCCGTATTTTACAGTAACCGCAGGGCTTAGCGCCGAGCCGTTGTATGTGAGCGAGTTGTTATATGTAATAACTGCGTTTTTTATCGGCTTTGCGTTTATCTTGAATGTAACGCTTCTTGTTCCGCTGAGCTTTCCCTTGCCCTTAACCGTAACGGTTGCTGTACCGATTTTCGTGTTATTTTTATAACTCAGCGTATAATCAGTACCGTTTTTAAACGTATAGTTATTATACTTTACCGTAACGGCAGGCTTTTGTGCCTTCCCGTTATAAGTCACTGACGGCACGGTGATTTTCAGCGTAGAAACAGGCCTTGCCGTTATGCTGAATGTCAGCGAACAGCTTCCGATGTAGTTGCCCTTACCTTTTATATATACCTTCGCAGTACCCTTGTTTACGTTATTCTGATATGTAAGCGTGAAGTCCGTTCCGTTTTTCAGTGTCGTTGTTCCGTTCTTGATTTTCGGAACAGGCTTTATCTGTGAGCCGGTATAATACTGCGAGGCGATTTTATAAAAAGTACACTGCTTGTATATCAACGCAGGGTTTATCTTGAACGAACGCTTTACTGTTCCGCTGTAACTGCCCTTGCCTTTTATAATAACATAAGCTGTTCCTGCGTTTATATTATTCTGATAACTTACCGTGTAATCCTTGCCGTTTTTCAGCGTTTTATTCCCGTATTTTACCGTGATCGACTGCGTCTGTGCCTTACCCGTATAGGTCTTTGTTGTCAGCCCCGAAACCTTGCAGTTTGTTACCGCCGCAGCGTCTGCACTGCTTCCCGTAAAACAGCAGACGGCAGCCGCACAAAGCAGAGCGCATACAAATGCCGTAAACCATTTTACCGCCGTCATATATCTGCTTTTTGCCGTTGCCGCCATGATATTTGCCTTTCTCAGTGTCTGTTATCTGAATTCGATGTCATTCGGACCGCAGACTATGTTGCATTTGCCGTACTCCGTCGATGTTGTGGTGGTAAAGCTGTTGAGATTTATCCTTACGTTAGGATAAACGCACTTTGTCACCTTTACCGACAGCGTTTCCTTGGCATTGATTATTTTCTGTATTTCGTCTATCCTCGTTCTCAGAGGCTTCTTATCCATTCCCTTTTGCACTTTGAGCCTTATCGCAGATGAAATATACGCTTCCTTATCTGCGTCAAGATGTTCGCCGTTTCTCTTCTTTTCCTGCAGGAATTCGATAGACGTGTTTATTTTTTCTATGTACTCATCAATTGCCGTACACTGCTTTTCGAGCGAATCCATCTCAAGCAGGAGGTTTGTGGTGCTTCCTACCGATATTATAGTAGGCGTATAGCTCTTGTTACCGAGCTGTGCCACCGCAAATCTTCCCATTACACTGCAATCTCCGCCCACAAGCGCACCGGGGTTCTTGGTGCAGTCAAGGTCGCCCTCTATCTTTATCCGACAGCCGACAAGCGACGTGCTGGTAAGGTTTCCTCTTGTGGTTATGGTATCGTTTTCTCCGAAAGCAATATTGATATTGCCGTACTGCGACTGTATGGTGCTTGCAAAAACTCCGTTCTTGACGGTTATATCGCCCTGTGCGGTAAGTGTAGCACCGGTCACCATTCCCAATACGGTTATGTTTTTTCCTGCCGTTACCGAAAATCCCTCCTGCACACTGCCCTTGATGAGAACATCGCCCAGGAAGTTTATATTGCCCGTCTTTACATCTATGTCGGATGAAATCTGGAACGTGGTTTCAACATTGAACCTTCCGCCCTTATATACAAGGTTTCCGCTGTCTGCGGCGAACAGCTTGGTGCCGTCTGCCGAAAGCACCGTGTTCGAACCCTGCGGTACAAGCGGAGGTCTGCCCGGACGTGGAGCAATCACCTGACCGTATACGTTCATACCCTCCTCGCCCTGCGTTTCGGGTACTATTTCGCATATAAGGTCATTTACTCTTACGTTTACTATAAGCCCGAGGTCACGATAGTCAACACTGCCGTCCTCCAGCTTTCTCGGCACCAGCTTCTTGTCTGTATCAAAAAGATTGTTTACCCTGCCGTTTTCGCCGTCAACCGCCGCATATCCGCTCGCTACCGTGAAAATCTTGTCGTATAACTTATTTGCCGCTATTTCCTCAAGAAGTTCCTCGTCTATTCCGTATACAACGTGTGCGTCCTTGAGTGCCTGCCGCATAGCTTCCACTGTTATATCCTTGCCGGAAAACTGCGGTGAAAATACGCACATATTTGCTTCCAGCTTGTTGTCGGTTACAACAACCTTTGCCGATGCGTCAACATTCAGCATAGGATTGTTTCCCTGCGGGCGTTGCATAGTCTTATTGTTAAGCTCGATGCCGTCAAGTGACGCAGTAGCTTCTTTTTCAAGTTCTATAAGCTCCGACATGGATATATCCGCCATTTTTTGTCTTTCCGTCTTTTCCATCGGTGTGCCTCCCTGCCGTAAATCTATCGTATCAATCGTGTCTGTCGTGTCATATAGTCTTGTTTCCCTTAAGACTTGACATTATCTCAAGCGAGCCGTCTGACGCATTGAACGATACCGTTCTGCCGTAGTTAAGTCCCGTGTCGGATGCGATTATCGGCACTCCGAGCTTTGCCAGCGTTTTTTTGGTGGCCTCAACGTTACGGTCGCCTATAGACATAGCAGGTGTTGTGGTAGCAAACATATTCGCTCCGCCTGCTATTTTTGCGGTTATTCTCGATGCCGCCGCACCGTTTTTTATCATGCTCTCATATAGAAGCTGTATGCCCGTATCGGCAAACTTGAATTTGTTCTTGTCATTCGGTATAGCGCTGCTGTCAGGCAGCATTATATGCGCCAGTCCCGCTATGCCGAGTACTTTGTCTATCATACATATCCCGACACAGCTGCCAAGAGCATAAGTCACCAGTACATCCGGCGACTTGCACAGCTTCTGGTCGGAGATCCCCACGATTATCTTGTTCACTGGTCTTCAACCCCCAGTTTCCCAAGCAGAGTTCTCAGCGACTCTACCGTAGGTATAAGAAGCATATCGGATTGTATCTCAACTGAATCAATCAGAAATTGTTCGCTTATCATGAGTACCCTTTCATACGCCTCGGAAAGCTCCGTTGCAGGAACCGTCATTATAGCTCCGAGCATATCCGTTGTAAGTGCAGGTACCGACATATCAATGACCATACCGCTGAGATTTGCGATAGCATTGACATAACTTCCACCCATTATATTTCCTATTTCGCTCAGTACCGATATATCATCGGCGTTAAGTTCATACAGCGAAAACGAGCGTTCGCCCGTAAGACCCGTTACGATAGTTTTCGCAAACGCTTCTTCAAGCAGGAACATTATCATTCCGTCTGCGTCCCCTTTAAGCCGTATCAGTATTCCTACCACCAGCTTGTCGGGAGAGCCGAGCGACTCTATTGCGTCAGCTACGTCCATAAGCCTTACCTGCGGCACCTGCATATCTATGCTCCTGCCAAGAAGCTGTGACAGTGCTGTTGCGGCATTACCCGAGCCGATATTTCCTATTTCCTTAAGCACATCAAGCTGTACCGGGCTTAAATCATCGTAACTGTTTATCATAATAGACCTCTGAAATTATTAATCTTATAGCTGTATATAACCGCACAGCCTGCCGGTATATCTACCAGCAGACCCACGGTTAAAATTCAGGATTGAAGCATCGTGCTTTATCCCCTTAAGTTATTGGTTATACGCTCCAGTTCATCGGCTGTCTGTACGACCCTTGCGCTCATCTGGTATGAACGCTGTGTTTCGATAATGCGTACCATATCGCCAGCAATATCCGTATTGCTGCGTTCGAGTGCCATTCTTATCTTGTCGATACTCCTGTCGGCAACCGCCTCTCCCGACCTCTCTGTAGCAGTCATCTTGTTACTGCCGAGAAGTTCGAGTCCAAAGTTGTTGTCGAATGTGTACACACCTATCATTTTCGTAAGCGCCTCATAGTCCGGCTTGCTCGTACCTTCTATAAAGGGAACTGTAATGTGGTTTCCCTCATAGTCAAGCACAAATTCTCCGTTTGCACTTACAAGCTCCCAGTGGTCGCCTATCTGCGACATCTGGAAATCGCCCGCTCTTGTGTAGTTTACATCGCCGTACTTATCCATTACCGCAAAGAAGCCTTCTTCTGTCGGTATGGCAAAGTCAAGGTCGTTATCGGTATATGTAAATACGCCCTCGCTGTACATAAGCTGAGTGCTGTGCACATATTCGCCGTGACCCGTCTGCCAGTCAGGCTCCGTATTTCTCTGCACCGTATAGATACAGTCCGCAAAGCTCGGACGGGAAGCCTTGAAGCCCACCGTATTCACGTTTGCAATGTTGTTTGAGTAAACGTTAAGTCCTTCCTGCTGTGCAATAAGACCCGTCTTACCCGTGTAGAATGCAATGTTCATGACATATCCTCACATCCGGTCATTTTACAGCTTGATTATCTCGCTTGCCGCTCTGCCGTTGATAGTATCCATATACTTCAGCACAGCACTGCTTGCTTCAAATAATCTCTGCGTTTCCATAAGAGAAGTGATCTCCTTGTTTGCGTCAACGTTTGACTTTTCAAAACAGCCCTGGATAATATCATACTTCTCGCTTTCGGGTATCGTCATATCCCCGTCATAAGAAAACAGGTTGTTTCCTACCTTTGTAACGTCTGCGTTTTCGGGTATGTAGCTGAGCCTCAGCTTTTCTATGACCTCGCCGTTTTCGTTCAGGATATTACCCTCGTTGTCAACAATGAAATCATCGTTTCCGATATATATCTCACCGTTCTGACCGAGTACACGTCCGCTGTCGTTAAGGCATAAATAGCCTTCTCCGTCAAGCTCAAACTGACCGCACCTTGTCTGATATACATTTCCGCTAGTACCCTGTATATTGAAATACACGTTTCCCTGAATACCTATATCAAACGGGTTTTCGGTAAACTCAAAACTGCTCTGCTCAAGGTTGCTCTTGCTTGTATCAACATACGTCTGCACGAATTTACCGCTTGTCTTTCTGCGGTTGCTGACAAGTATAAGTTCCTCCTGAAAGGTGTTCATTCTTATCTCGTCCTTCTTGTAGCCTGCCGTGTTGATATTCGTTAGATTATTCGAGATAGCGTCAAGCGACCTCTGGTGGTTAAGCATGGATTGCGTCAGATTGTAAAATGCTCTCTGCAAGTTTTTTCACCTCCTTTCGTAAAGCGTGATTTTCCGTATTATAAGCGAGCCGGTAAACCTCCGACCCCTTGATTATATCATATCAGTTTTCACATAAATATGCAAGCCCTTCAGCCGTTTATATAGCTTTCCAGCTTGTTTTTGAGCGTCAGCATAGCCTTTGAATGTATCTGGCATACTCTTGACTGCGTAATGCTCATAACCTTGGCAATCTCCGAGTATTTCAGCCTTTCGTAGTAATACATTGTCACTACCTGCTTTTCCTTTTCGGGAAGCGTAGCGACAGCGTCGGCTATCACCTGCTTTTTTTCACGCTCATACATTTTTGCGTCGGCGGTTTCGCTTGATGCCGAAATATTTTCGTCAAGATTATCCTCGTATAAAAGCTCCTCAAACGACAGCGTTATCATTCCTGCCGTATTCGCCATCAGCTTTGAAAGCTGTGCGGTGGTCATATTCATACTCTCCGCAAGCTCCTCGTCTGTCGGAGTACGGCACAGCTCGGAATTAAGCCTTGCAAAATTATCGTCAAGCTGTTTCGACAGCTTTCTGAGCGTTCTCGGAACTCTGTCCAGCTTTCGCAGATAATCAATAACAGCGCCCTTTATCCTGATACCTGCGTATGTTTCGAATTTTACATTCTTCTCGGGATCGAAGCCGTCTATAGCCGCCATAAGCGCAATAACGCCTTCGTTTATAATATCGTCGCTTTCCGCATATCCGGTGTAGATATTACGCATTGATACCGCTATCATTTTGACAAGATCCATATACATCAGTACGATTTCGTTCCTGACGTTCATATCGCCTGTCAGCCTGTATTTTTCAAGAAGCTCGTTCAGCCGCTCCTTGCTCTGCACTGCCATAGAACACTCCTTTCCCGGATATTTCCGACCGTGCGGCGTTTACATCGCTATATTGCCTATAGCCTGTATCTGCGCCGTATTGTCGATTTCGCTGTAGGACAGCACCGTTATATTCGGTATGAACTGGTCTATCAGTTTCTTGAAATATATTCTTACTATCGGAGAGGTCAGTATGATTATATTCGGTATAACATCCTTTACCTTGTCTATTTCTCCGCTTGTTATGTTGACGATCTTCTGTATCAGGTCGGGATCCATCGCAAGATAGCTTCCTGCTTCGGATTTCTTTACGCTTGCCACTATCGTATCCTCAACCTTCGGGTCAACGGTAATTACTCTCAGCGAGTTTGCCTCCGCAAAGCGTCTTGTTATGGTACGCTTGAGCGCCTGTCTTACATATTCCGTTACAATGTCAATGTCCTTGAGCGCACCTGCGTGGTCGCCAAGCGTTTCGAGGATAGTTTCCATATCCCTTATCGGAACGCCCTCACGCAGAAGCAGGCAAAGCACCTTTTCGAGATAACCGAGAGAGATAGTGCCGGGTATAAGGTCGTCGATAAGAGTTGGGTTGGTCTGCTTTATGTTGTCCACCATCGTCTTTACGTCCTGACGTGACAAAAGCTCACTGCAGTGCTGCTTGATGACCTCTGACAGATGAGTTATCATTACGGACACAGGGTCGATAAGCGTATATCCCGCAACGTCAGCCATTACCTTCTTGTCTGCGCTTATCCACTTCGCAGGGATGCCGAACGCAGGCTCAACGGTGTCTATGCCGTCAACAGGGTTTACCACATCTCCGTTGTCAAGCGCTAAATAGTGGTCGGAAAGAATTTCTCCTCTTGCGACCTCCTCGCCCTTTATCTTTATAACATACTGGTTCGGGTTTATTTCGGGGTTGTCCGTCATTCGTACCGACGGTATTACCATACCCATATCCATCGCAAACTGCTTACGGAACATTACCACACGGTCGATAAAATGACCGCCGCTCTTTTCGTCTACAAGATGCAGAAGGCTGTAGCCGAATTCCATCTCTATCTGTTCAACATTCAACAGCTTGAATACATTGTCAATATCCCTGTAATAGTCATTGTCTGAGGTCGGCTGATCCTGCATCTTTGCAAGCGTTTCACGTTCAGCCTGAGCGGCAAGAGCCGCCTCTTTCTTCGCCTTTGATTTTGACAATCTCCAGCCGAATATAAACAGTGCCGCACCGACGCCCAGAAGTATCAGCTTCGGGAAACCGGGTATAACCATAAGAGCGGCAATAACAATGCCGGCTATCATCATTACGTTAGGCTGAGAGGTGAACTGCCTTTTAATATCGGCATTGAAGCTGTCCGTGCTTGCCGCACGGGTAACTACCATACCTGTAGCAACAGAGATCATAAGTGCAGGAATCTGTGAGCAAAGACCGTCACCGACCGTTGCCAGCGAGTAGGTGGAAAGCACAGAGTTTATATCCTGCCCGTGCATCATACCCAGTACCGCACCGCCGATAAGGTTTATGAGCGCCGTGATGATAGAAATTATAGCGTCGCCCTTTACAAACTTCGTAGCACCGTCCATTGCGCCGAAGAAGTCGCTTTCACGCTGTACTTCCGCACGGCGTATCTTTGCCTCTTCATCGGTTATTGCGCCTGTATTAAGGTCAGCGTCAATAGCCATCTGCTTACCGGGCATAGCGTCAAGGGTAAATCTTGCCGCTACTTCAGATACACGCTCAGAACCCTTGGTGATAACAAGGAAGTTTACTATTACTATGATTACGAATATGATAAATCCGACAATAGCGTCACCGCCCATTACGAATTCACCGAATGTCTTTACAACCTCGCCGGCATAGCCGTTTGAAAGTATTCCTCGTGTAGTCGATACGTTCAGCGACAGTCGGAAAACCGTCGTCAGAAGTAGTATAGTCGGGAATATCGAAAATTCAAGCGCTTTTTTTATGTACATCGTCATAAGGAGTATGACGAGAGAAAGTCCTATATTTATTATCAGAAGAAAGTCCAGTATCGGAGTCGGCAGAGGAATGATAATCGCAAGCACGATAAAAATAACGAATACCGCAAAAACATTCGTCATCATCTTTTTAACCATTCGCACCGCTCCTTTCTTGTTCTTTTTCTTTCTCTGTCCGGACCTCGCTTGCCCGTTTTTATAATTATTTATAATCGATCCATGCAAAATTTGCACTAACACTAACCTTGGCTCCCTTGCTAAAGGGAGCTGGCTTGCGGCAAGGCACAAATCCATGAAAATTACCGCTTAATGAGATAAGTCAAACCTTCAAATAGCACTTACTTTTTCTGCCGTCAAGACTGAGGGATCGCTTGAACTGTCCCAGCTGTCTGCAATATCGTTGCAAAGCTCGCACTGTCTCTCGCCAAGAACATCAGCACAATCGTTAAACCCCGCCGAGAACGGAGGTTACATAAACCGCCGACTGTCAGAACGGCGAATTTGCAACGGCTCACAGCCGCTTATGCTGCTCCTCATATACCATCGCCAGCACCTCTGCCACCGCAGTGTAAAACTCTCTCGGTATCTCCTGACCTATGTCTACCGCCTCGTAAAGCCCTCTTGCGAGCGGACGGTTTTCAGTGATATATACATTATGCTCCTCAGCCACTGCAACTATCCTCAGTGCCAGTGCATCTGTACCCTTTGCCACGACAACAGGCGCTCTGTAGGCTGTCTTGCGGTCATATTTAAGAGCAACCGCATAGTGAGTAGGGTTACGGACAACCACATCTGCGGACGGCACCTCCTGCATCATACGCTGTTGTGCCATTTCCTGCTGTTTACGCTTTATCTTGCCCTTTATCTGTGGGTCACCTTCGAGCTGTTTGTACTCGTCCTTGACCTCCTGCTTTGACATCTTGAGCTTTTTCTCAAATGACCACCACTGGAAAACATAGTCTGCCGCCGCCACAAATACAAGCATAACGAATATCGTTACAATAAGGCTCATCGCCGTTTCGCTTATATATGCAACTATCTTTATTACATCTGTATCTATCAGCTTTTTGAACTCGTTTATTCTGTCCATTACCTGAAAGTACAGTATAGCGACTACTACGATTATCTCGATAAGTCCCTTCACAAGCCCTACAAGCGCCTGCATCGAAAACAACCGCTTGATACCCGTAAACGGATTCAATCTGCTGAATTTCGGCTTCATCGCCTCCATACTGAAAAGTCCCTTTGTCTGAACGATTACGGGCAGTACGCTCAGTACAACCCCTACCGCCAGTATCGGACCTACGGTACAAATGCAGATTATAGCCACCTTCCAGAATACGCTCATCGCAAACTCTACGGTATTGCCCGTCTTGTCAATAGATGACATCGACTGCTCCATAAAGTTTAAAAGCATCTGGAACATATAGTTTCCGAATATCGCAAGAAATGCGAATATTCCCACCACGAAAACCGCAACCGCAACTTCCTTGCTCTGCAGTACCTCGCCCTTTTTTCTGGTATCCTTACGCTTTTTCGGGGTGGCTTTTTCGGTTTTTTCTTCGCCTGCCATTTACCCTCCTAAGAACCCATCATGCCGAGCAGACCGTAAAGGTTCTGCCACATAATGCCCATCAGCTTTTCGATGAAGTCCGACATAGGCTGAGCCATTATCAGCACCGCCGCAAGACCGATAAGCACCTTAAGCTGAATGTTCAGCGCAAAGATATGAATTGACGGTACAGCCTTCATCAGCACGCCAAGACATATTTCGGTGATAAACTCGATAGCGATAATCGGTGCGGCAAGCTTTACCGCCAGCGTAAGCACGGTTGAAAAGTACGTCACCAATGCCCACGGCACGTCCGCAGTGAATCCCGAAAATCCTATCGGAAGCGTTTCATACGATATATGAAACAGCTTTATATATGACAAGTGTCCATTCGTCAGAAAGAAATACAGAATGAACATATAGTAATAAACGTTTGCAAAAAGGGGCATCGACACACCGGTCGCAGGATCCATCGCTCTTGCCATGGAAAGACCCGTCTGATAGTCGATAAGCTCACCTGCGGAAATAGTCACCGCCAGTATGAGATTCACCATAAAGCCGAGTATAAGCCCCAGTCCCAGCTCCTTCATCATATCGAACAGCATCATGAATATGCCGGTCGGCTCATATTTTATATTCCCCATGGACGAGGCAAACAGTACAGCAAGTGCTATCGTTGTGCCTGCTCTCAGTCTTACGGGAAAATTTGAACGGCTGAATATAGGGTTAAAGCTGAATATTCCCGACACCCTGCACATTATCAGCAGAAAGCCGAGAAAATTATTCAGAATCATATCCCACACATCGCTTAGCGTCATGTTGCACCAACCGTTGCCATAAGACCGAATATGTAGTTGAAGAACTCTATACAGCTGTTCATCATCCACGGGCCGAACAACAGCAGTACGATTGCCACCACTATGGCTTTGGGAGCAAACGAGAGCGTCTGCTCGTGTACCTGCGTTGCCGCCTGTAATATCGCTATGATAAGACCTATAACAACTGCGGCTATTAAAACAGGGAGGCCTAATTTAAGCGCAAGAACAAGTGCGGCGGTAAAGACCTCCATTGCTATATCCTGTGTCAGATCAAGCCCTCCCTTCAAGGAATATTATGCTACAAATTATACGAGCTAACGATCGTTCCGACCATCAGTTGCCAGCCGTCTACAAGCACGAAAAGTATTATCTTGAACGGCAGCGAAATCATCGCCGGCGGCAGCATCATCATACCCATCGCCATAAGCGTCGACGATACTACAAGGTCGATAACAAGGAACGGTATGAATATCAGAAAGCCCATCTGGAACGCACGTTTCAGCTCGCTTACTATAAAAGCGGGAATTACTGTTTCAAAGCCCAGCTTCTCGCTGTAGTTTTCAAGTGTTATATTGTCTGTCGCACCGCCTGTGACATCGCTCATGCTCTGACCCTTTAAATCCAGGAAAAACTTCATATCGTCATTCGTGGTCTGCTTGAGCATAAAAGTCTTGAGCGGCTTTCCTGCGGCGTCAATAGCCTGTTCCATTGTCATCTCGCCTGCCGCATACGGCTGATACGCCGTTTCGTTTATCTCCGAGAAAACAGGCCACATTATGAATATCGTAAGGAAAAGCGACAATCCCGTAAGCACCATATTAGGCGGCGTGGACTGCGTCTGCATTGCCGTTCTCAGAAAGCTGAAGCAGATAATGATTCTCGCAAACGAGGTCATCATCACAAGCAGTGACGGCGCAAGCGAAAGCACAGTCACAAGCAGTATTACCTCAAGCGACTGCGAGCCGTCTACCCCGATAAGATTCTTCATCACCGACGAATCCGCCGACTGCGTACCGCCCGAGGTGTTTGCCGAAGCCGTATCGCCGATACTTGTTGTCGTACCTGCGTTGCCTGACGCATTGTTGTCCGCCGCAAATGCCGTTACACTGCACAGCACACCGATAAGTGCGATACATACCGTTAAAGACACGATAAAGCGGATAAAAATCCGCTTGTTGTCGATAAACATTTTTCTAATCGTAAGACCAAAAGCTCTTGTCATTTCGACTCCGTGTTCCTCTCGTCAGAATTTTTTGTCATCGGAATTTGTTCCGTCATCGGTTTTGCGAACATCGGGAAACTCATCGCCGTAATCCGATTCTTCGTCACGGCGGGCTTTCTTCCCTCTCATATTCTTTATGTTTTTAGCCATTGCGTCACTGAAGGCGGCGAAGAAGTTATCCTGCCTTCCGCTTCCCTCAGGATAAAGCTCAGACATATATTCTTCTTCCGTGATTGACAGATCCTCAATCTTGTCTATCCTGCCGGCAGTCACGCCAAGCACCATACACTTTCCTGCAACGCTCACGACAACCACCGATTTTTCACCGCCGAGCGAGGCACGGTCAAGCACCTTGAGCCGTTTTCCGCTTACGCTCAGTATCCCCTTGTTTACCTTTCTCAGTACCCAGAAGAACAGAAAAATCAGTGCAAGTACGCCGATAAGCGCACATACAAGCTGTACGTATTCCATCAGTCAAGTATTTTCTTAACGGTCTGAAGTATTCTCTCAGCCTTGAACGGCTTTACGATGAAGTCAAGTGCGCCGAGCTTGATAGCCTCGACAACCATAGCCTCCTGACCCATAGCACTGCACATTACGACCTTTGCGCCGGGATCCATCGCCTTGATTTCCTTGAGTGCCTCGATACCGGTCTTGTTGGGCATTGTTATGTCCATTATAACAAGGTCGGGCTTCTCTGCGGAATATGTTGAAACCGCTATTTCGCCGTCAGCCGCCTCAAGTATATTTGTGTAGCCGTTTGTCGTAAGTGTGTTGCGGATAAGCATACGCATGAATGCCGCATCGTCTACAAGTAATATCTTCTTATCCATAAGTGTAAGGTTTCCTTTCGTATCCCTGTTTTATTATATGTTATTCGCCTTTACCGAGGCTGTCCATAAATTTCGATTTTACTATTTCCGTTATTCTTACCGCAAAGTTATCGTCTATAACAACAACGTCGCCCCTTGCGATGAGGTTTCCGTTTACCATAACGTCAACGGGTGCGCCTGCCTGTCTTTCAAGCTCTATGATAGTACCCTGTGAGAACTCAAGTATATCCTTGATTTTCTTCTTAGTCGAGCCTATCTCGACAGAAATCTGAAGCGGTACGTCCATAAGGAGCTGTAAGTTTTCTTTCTGTTCCGAGCCGAGCGGAGCTTCAAAGTTCTCAAACTGTGCAAGCTGGGCATTACGGTAGTTTACCGCCGACTGAGGCTGCATAACAGGCTGTACCGGCTGACCGTACATAGCAGGATTCGGGTATCCGTAGTATCCCTGCTGTGCATACATATCCGCCTGTGGCACAGGTGCTACCTGTGGCATGGGTGTCGCCTGAGGTACAGGCGCCGCCGCCTGCTGAACGGGTGCTACCTGCGGCATGGGTGTTGCCTGCTGAACAGGAGCCGCTTGCTGAACGGTTGCCGCCTGCGGAACAGGTTCTGCCTGCGGAACAGGCTGAGGTGCCGGAGCAGGTGCAGGTGCAGGTTCTGTCGCAATCGGTTCGGGAGATGTCGCACCGCCGATCATTCTGTCGGCAAGCGTTGCCGCAAGATCTATATCAAGCACCGATATAAATTCCGATTTTATAACACCGTCAATGGTAAGGTCAAAATTGATAGCGGCAACCATATCCGTCTGCTCATAATTCTGCAGGTCGGCAATATTTATCTCGCTGAGAATGTACGGAGTAGGTGTCGATATATCAATACCCATACCCAGAAATTCCGACAGAGCCGTCGAAGAAGCTCCCATCATCTGATTCATTACTTCGCTTACCGCACTGATATTCAGCTCATCAAACTCAAAATCAGGAGATATAACGGGCGGCTTGCCCATAAGCTGATTAAGTATCAGCTGTACATCGTCCTGCTTTAAGATCATCAGATTTGAGCCGGAAAGCCCTTTTATGTACTCGATCTTTACGCATATCGCAGGTTCAAGTCTGTCGTAGTTAAGCTCTGATGCCTGAACTACGGTTACCTTCGGCGTAGTGATCCACACTTTGGCGTTGAGCAGCTCAGAAACTGCGGTAGCCGCACTTCCCATACTGATATTCATTATCTCGCCGATAGCGTCAAGCTGCATCCCCGACAGAGTGGTCAGTTTTCCCATTTGCCTTACCTCAATTCTTTAGTATATTATCAATCCTGAACGCTTTCTTTCCGTTCAGTGTACCGAGCTTTCCGTCAAACCAGCAGGTGCTTCCCACTTTAAGCTGTACGTTGTCGGTAATCGGCTTGTTCAGCGGTATTATGTCATTTACCTGCAGATTCAGAACGTCACGGAGCGTGAGCATTGTATCGTCAAGCACCGCCGTAACAGTAAGCTCCGACTGCGAAAGCGTTGACATAAGGTTTTCCTTACGCTCCGTTTCCTTAGTGGGACTTCCTGCCCTTTTGCCCGAGCTGAACTTAGCCGAGAATTTCTTCATTATCTGATCCATAGTAATTGCCGACATACAGAACGACACTATGGATTTTGAATCGTTTACCGTTACCTCCATCGCAACGATAATCATTGTTTCGTCGGCGTCTGCGGCGGATATTACCCTTGAGTTTGTTTCTATTGATTCCAGCTTCGGATTGGTATCAACATATCCGTCCCACGCCTGCGACATAAGCGAGGTAAAGCGTTCAACAATGCCACGCATTACGTTTATCTCTATTTCCGTAAAATCTCTGTCGGTATCCTGATATGTGCCTCTGCCGCCGAGCATACGGTCGATCATTGTAAAGGTGAGCGAGTTTGACAGCTGTAAAACCGCATTGCTTTCCTCAATATCGTCGTCCTCTATGCCGAGATCGACAATACCCATTATCGTATAATCCGGAAGAGCGTTGCTGAACTCAAAATACTTCTGTTCCTCTATGCTTGCAAGCGAAACCTTGCAGTACAGCCTTAACAGACCCGTTATGTAAGATGAAAGATGCCTTGAATAATTCTCGAATATCCTCTCAAGTATCTTTATCTGTTCCTTAGTGAACTTCTTCGGAGTACGGAAGTCGTACTCCTTGATTTCTTCCTTTTCTTCGTGCGTGTCAAGCGATGCGGTATCTCCGCCTGAAAGTACGCTTGACAGCATTGCGTCTATTTGTTCTTGCGTAAGGGTATCAGCCAAAAATTCGCCCCCCTTTCTGTTTTCTCTTATTTTGACGTTTCGGTCGGTGCCGATGTCAGTATATCTGTAGGAATGCCCGTATATGACGGCTCATATTTCGGTCCTGCGGCGTTTGTGCTGTTGTTGCCGTCGCCCGGGTTGCTGTCATACTTGCTTTCCATATTGTCGATTATTTCGTTTACAACGTCACTGTTGACGTCCGAGCTGTTGCTGTCGTTGCGTTCATAAGGATCGGTGTTCGCACCGTTCAGCCTGTATTCGTATTTCAGAATATCATCTATGACAGCCTGTGAGGTAGTGTCAAGCTGCGCTCTCACTATCATAATCTCTACACGTCTGTTCGCCGCTCTGCCCTCAGCCGTTGAGTTGTCGGCAATGGGTGTATAGCACGCTTTTCCCTCTACAGTGAACTTCTCGCTGTCAACACAGCGGTTGTAGTCCATATATTTTACAACGCTTGACGCTCTTGCCGCCGACAGATCCCAGTCGTTGACATCCGATACCGCCTTTGCGGTATGACCCGAAACCGAGCAGGATTTTATATACTTGTTGACCGCCTTTATACCGGGCATGAACTTGTTGAGTACCTGCTTGCCTTCTTCCTTCAGCACCGCACTGTTGCCGTCAAACATTATCGTATTGTTGAAACGGATAAAGATTCTTGTCGGTGTCTGCTCAATATACACATACTGACCGAGATCGTTTTTATCTGTTGTTGTCTTTAAGAAGCTGTAAAGCTGATTGAAGTCGGAGGGAAGACCCTCTGTCTGTTCGCTTGTAGTACCGCCGTTCTGGGTGTTCGGAGGAGCCTCGGCATTACCGTTTGTATCGGCAGCGTTATTCTTCGGCTGTTCGTCCATTACGAAGGGGTTTATATAGCTTCCGCTTGACGTAAAGGATTGATATATGTACTGCCATTTCGTTTCATCTACCGATGATGCAGAGTACAGCAATACGAAAAAGCACAACAGAAGCGTAACCATATCGGCATAGGTATCAAGCCAGTTACCTTTTTCTTCGCCGCTTTCGGCTCTTCTTTTCGCCATTTTTCTCCACCGCCTTTCTTCTGACGCTTAACCAATATATTGTATCACATTTCAGCGATTATTTCAACACTAAATTTCTTTTGCTTCAGCCACAATTCCCGTCCTGTCGGAAACAGGCGGATATTGTTACTTGCTGCCCTTCTTCTTTATATCAGTCTGTGCAAGCATAAATTCGAGCTTTTCCTGAATAAGTCTGGGGTTTGAGCCGGCCGCAATCGACAGCACGCCTTCCTCTATTATCTGCATACAAAGAAGCTCCTGTTCGTGACTGTTCTTCAGCGATGATGCAATCGGCGCAAACAATACGTTTGAGAACAGCGAGCCGTAGAAGGTCGTGATAAGCGCAACCGCCATACCGTTTGACAGGTTGCTTGAGTCTGCACCCATACCCTTAAGCATATTTACAAGGCCGACAAGAGTACCCAACATTCCGAATGCGGGGAATACAGACATACCTTTTTCAAAGAAAAGTCTGCCTCTTTCGTGACGCTCACACATAAAGTCTATTGCGTCGTCAAGCATACTTTTTACTTTATCAAGGTCGTTTGCGTCTACTATCAGCATAAGGCTTTCCTTGAGGAACGGATCCTCACACTTGTTCGCACTGTCTTCAAGCGAGATAAGACCTTTTGTTCTGGCGATTTTTGCAAATTCGACTATCTGTTCTATGTAGCTTTGCGGATTGAATTTTTTAGGGAACAACGCCAGCTTCAGATACTTCGGCAGATTTTTAAGGTATGAGAGCGGGAACGAGGCGAAAAGACAGCCTATAGTACCTCCGACGGTGATAGCAAGCGAAGGTACATCTATGAACCAGTCAAGCTGACCGCCGTTAAATATACCGAATGTAACCAGACCGAATGATACTACCCAGCCTATGATGATCGTAATATTCAAAATAACTTCCTCCTGTAAGGGTTTATATAGCACAGCCAACGGCTGTAATATTCACAATTTATATGCTTCTCTCGAGACGCTGACGTCTTACAGACAGCCTGTATTCCTTGATGAGAGAAAGTATCTCGTTCATCGACTGCTCAACTATGTATGAATGTCCCGTACTCGTGGTAATTACCGTGTCGGGATTTTCCGTTACTATTTCGATAAGATCGGGATTAAGCATAAACTTTTCCCCGTTGAGCTTTGTAAGTATTATCATATATTTCCTTCCTTTGCGGTATTGTCCGCACTGTAATTGATTCCGTCTGTATGAATATGCAGATACAGCCGTTTATCATAACCGTTCAGGCATAATATAACGGGCATTCCGGCGGAGCTGACGCTCCGCCTGCCCTTATAAACTTGAATTTATATCGCAGAAACCTGCAATTTCCGCCAAACTCTTGGCTTTTGATGAACGCTCTGTTAGCTTTGCTTGTCAAAAAACTTTGCACTAACATTACCTGCTTTTCGTAGGGGAGGGGCTCGCCCCTCCCGTTGCATCAAACCTTACCGGCTTTACAAACCTTGCAAAAGTAGCACAACCTTAGCTTAGCACTACCACTCTTGCAAAATTCGCTATACATTTTTAATATCATTTTGAAAAAGAAATTCCTTATCGGGAGGGGCGAGCCCCTCCCCTACAAAAAATTTTTTATGATATTAATTTTTATTATAGTTTTGCGATGAAACCAAAGTCGTAAATTACATCAACAACGGAAACCCCGCCGATAACGAAAGTTACGCTGACATCAAACCTTTAGAACGGCGGAATTTGCTGCGGCTCACAGCCGCCCGCCGTTTCGCTATCCGTCGCCAAACCGCAACATTTTCAAAGGCGGAATTTGCTGCGGCTCACAGCCGCAAAGGCGGAATTTGCTGCGGCTCACAGCCGCAACGTCACATTGCCGCCCCGCCGATAACGAAAGTTACGCCGCTGTCAAACCTTTAGAACGGCGGAATTGCCTGCGGCGGCACGCCGTCGTTAGCGCTTGAGGTTTACTATTTCTTCGAGCATCGTGTCCGAAGTGGTGATGATTCTTGAGTTTGCCTGGAAGCCTCTCTGTGTGATGATCATATCGGAGAATTCCTGCGACAAGTCAACGTTAGACATTTCGAGCGCACCCGATACTACAGAAGCAGAACCGTTTTCGCCTGCAATGTTTACCTGAGGCTGACCCGATGAAAGAGTTTCTCTCCAGTAGGAGCTTCCCACCTGCTCAAGACCGTTGGGGTTATCAAATGTAACAATATCAATTCTGCCGAGCATTATGATACCGTGTACGCTGTGTACACCGTAAATAGTGCCGTCCTCGTTGATATATACGCTGTCAAGATCCTTTACCGTCTGCGTAGCCGCAACACGTCCGTCTGTCATCTTGATATTGCCCAGAAGCTGGACCATATCAGAGAAGAAGTTGTTCGAGCCGCCTGCAAGACCTACCTTGCCGTCTGTGGCAAGAAGCGTTTCAAGTGCGCCGTTTGCAGCGTCCCAGTCCGTACTTGTAACCTTAAGCTGATACTTTTCGTTACTGCCTGCCGCCTTGTCTACAGCCGCCTGTATGTCGGCTACCGTAGCACCGGGGCAAACGCTTATCGTAAGACCGTTGTCCGACCACTTTGCCGTTGTGTCTGCGGCATTCTTTGAATATCTTAAGTTTATCGTGTAGTTGTTTGCGTATTCTCCTGCGTTTACTGTCGTAAATGTAAGAGAAGCCTTTGTTGTTCCGTCGTCCAGCTTCATTGTGTTTGTAGCTGTCGTTGCAGGAATATCTGCCGCAGGAGGCACCGTATCAAGCTCAAAGTGGAGCGGAAGTACGCCCTCAATGCTTACACCGCCGTTTTCACATGCACGGGTCACAGCGTCCTCAAGATCGTTGAGGTTTGTATAATCATTCTTTTCGTTAAGCTGTACAACGAGCTTGTTTCCGCTCATATAAGCGTAATCGCTCTCACCTACGGTAAATCCTACAGATATGTTGCCGTCAGGTGTCGCTGTATCTGCCGATACTGTAAGCGGATATGTACCGCCCTTGTATGTAATTGTCTTTGAGTAGCTGGCTTCGTTGTCGAGAACTTCGGGAACTACAAATGTAATTCTGTTGGATGATGCGTCAACGCCTGTTGCATCACCGCTTACGCCGAGTACCATATTACCGTTTGAGTCTACGAGGTTTCCTGCGTTATCAACGTTGAAAACGCCTGCTCTTGAATAGAAGATGTTGCCGGCTTCGTCCATTACCTGAAAAAATCCGTCGCCCGATAAAGCACAGTCATAAACGCTGTCAGAATATGTGAAGCCCGACTGTCCCATTACCTGTCCGATAGCGCCCAGCTTAGTGCCGTAACCTACCTGAGAGGGATTTACACCACCCTGGAGGTTAGAACCTGCCGAGCCGTTCTTCTTAGTCTGGTAATATACCTCCTGGAAGGTAGTTACACTTGTCTTGAAGCCTGTAGTGTTGACGTTTGCGATGTTGTTACCTATAACGTCCATCTTCTGCTGATGTGTCTTTAATCCTGACACGCCCGAGAATAAAGATCTAACCATGATCTGTTCCTTTCTCCATCGTGCCGACCGCTCTTACCCGTCTGTCATTCGGGGTAAGGAATACTTCCTTTCGGTCCGGTATTACATAATTACGGTCGAGTCGATGTTCGTAAAAATATTTCCTTTTAAATCTTCCTGTGACATAGTTGTGATTACCGTGCGGTTTTTCACACTTACCACAAAAGCAGTCCTGTCTACGAGTACCAGTGTTTCGTTACTGCCCTTTTCTGCGGCTATCTCAATGCCGTCATTAAGTCTTTGCAGCATATCCGAGTCAAGTATCTCGATATTTCTGCTTTCTATACGCTTCATTGCGTGTTTCGAAAAGCCTACCGCCGAGTTTCTCGCATCAAGCTCGCTTTGCAGAGCCTGCGCAAATGTTCCTCCCGACTGTTGTGCGGCCTTTTCAGCATTCCCTGCTTTTGCGGTGTTAACGTTGCCTGTCGAAATCTGCAGATTCCGCAGCTTGAGTTCATTTATCAACATAACACTGCCGCCTTTTTATTTACTTGTTGCCCTCGGCACTGCCTGCCGGAGCTTCCGTGTTCTTGTCAGCCGTACTTCCCGTACCTTCGCTGACGTGTACTATCTCGTCAATAGAGTAGAGATAATTGTCTATCACTATCTTTGCGTCGCCGTCCTGCATTTCTGCCGACTCGACCTTGCCCTTTGCATAGTAGAATTTGCCGTCGTCACCGAGTACCTTTACCGTTACTTCCTTGCCCACATATCCCAGTGCCTCGGTCATCGTATGTAACGTACCCTTGCTTACCGTATCGCTTATCGCCTTTACCGCCGATAAATCATACTGCTTGCCGTCAACTACTACCTTAACATCGCTTCCGCTGATGTTTACTCCGGTGCATACGCCCGATAAAAGCGTTCCGTCGTCGCTCTGCGCATTCATTGTAAGCGTCTTGCCTACAAGACCTGCCGCATAGTTTGACATACTGTACTTCAGATTGTCCTGCTGTGCCTGTAATGCCGTGAACTGTGCCATCTGCGACACGAACTCGGTATTGGACGTAGGCTCAAGCGGATCCTGATTGCTCATTTCCGCCATAAGCAGACTGAAGAACGTATCTGTGCTTATCGTATCATTCTTGCCCGAATTCTTGAAAAGGTCCTTATACTTTTCGTGATTTGACTGTACACTCTGAAGACTTGAAATGTCTGCCATCTGTTATCCTTTCATGTCAGTCCGACCGATAAAAAATCAGTCCATCGTCTGAATCTCCCCCAACAGATTCTCAAAGTCGTCCGTGTCATTCTTCTGCTGACCGTGCGACTGCTGTCTGTAAGGGTTCTTACTGCTGCCGTCAAAATCTCTCTGGAATAATTCCGCCTGCGAGGTTTCCACCTTGTACGAGGTAAGTTCTACATCGTCATTCTTCAGCGCATACGCAAGCTGCTGTGACCTTGCCTGTAAAAGTTCCTTCGCCGCCTGAGTTTCCGTCAGTATCTCAACCGTGAGCTTTCCGCCCTCATTTGCCATACGAACTGTGATTTTGCCCAGTGTTTCGGGTGTAAGCACAACTGTAAGCGTACTTTTGCCGTTCGCCTTAGGTGCGTGTTCGCTCACAAACTCAGCCATATCACTTATCGGTACTCTTATCGTGCGGATTTCCTGCCCGTTTTCGTCATAACGGCTTTCTGTTCTCGCAAATACGTCACTGCCCTTTGCAAGCATATCGCTTACCGCATTTTTATCGGTAACCTTCTGCTCGGTTTCAAGGTCGCTGTCAGACTTTGTGACCTCGTTTCCTTTGACTATCGCCCTCAGTTCATCGCTCTTGCTTTCGATGTTCCTCTTGGCAAATGCCATTCTCTGCGTGCTGTCATCCTGCGTCTGTATATCCTGCTTTACGCTGTTGTCGCCGTATTTTTCGTATGACGTTACCGTAAATTCAGCCTTAACAGCCTCAGAACTATCTGCTTTTACACCGTCCGCTTTTATAACGGCTGTTTCCCGACTTCCGATATTGTCGGTTTTATCGGTAGAAATCATATCCGCCTCAGATCGTATATTATCCGCATCTGAAGACTTTCCCGTATTTCCGACAGCCACGCTTGCAAAAGCGTCTGACTTGTCAGCCGTTGCAGCCACAGCATTTTCGCCGGCAATGCTGTCTGAAGCGATTTCCGCTTTGACGTTCGTTTGGTTTACAGTATCCGCAGAGTCACCGTTATTCATCTGAATTTCACTCGCAAAATCATTTACGGCGGAAATCTCTCCGTTTTGTAAACCGAGAGCCGTATTAACGTCATTCCCGTCTGAAATTTTGCTGAAAGCACCTTCTTCAGATAACACATCGCCTATCGGACTGCTGACCTCAAGACCGTTCATGATCTGCATAAGTTCGCTGTTGTCCGTCTGAATTGCATCGGCATAAAACTGCATCGTACCGCCTTGCAGATATCCTGCAAGCTCGGCTGTTTTAAGCAGCTCCTTCAGCTCCTGCGCATTCTGTTCAAGCTCGTTCAGTCCGCTTAATATCTCACCGTTCATAACAGCCTTATTATCGGCGTTCATTCGCACGGCCGAGTTCATATTGCACTGCTGACCGCTTGTTACCATAGCACCGAGCGTATCGGAGAAGCCTCCGGCAGTACCGCTTGCTGAGCCGTTTTGTACGCTACCTGCCGAGATTGTGGCGGCATTGCCTGCAAACGTTGTAACAACGGCAGGCAATACTGCTGTCCCATTCATCATATCTCACCCCCTTTCAGCGCTATTCATTGTCAAAAACAATATATGCTTTTTAACAACTTTTATATATTTAACGGGTTTAAGCCGTTAAAATTTATGAAAATTGCACAGCTTTCCACCTTGTATTGTAACACATTTCGAACTATATGTCAACAATTTACGGTGTATTACCTCCGTTTGAAGAGCCGTTTGTCACAAATTCCTCTATGATCTGCTCCTGCTCCTTCTGAGAGGCGTATCTGTACTCTTCAAGCTGTTTTTCCTCCAGCTTTTCAAGCTTAGAAACCTCTTTTGTAGCGTCTATGACCTTCTGAAGCTGAGTTTCAATTTCCTCACGCTTATGCGCCATAAGCCCCTTTATGCGATATATGTCCTGTTGCAAAGAGGAAACATATTTCTTGTGCAGCGACAATCTCATAGCGGTAGTGCCGCCCCGCACAAGCTCGTTCAGCTTGTCTATGCTCTGTTCGTACTCAGCCACCTTTGCGTCAAGCTCGCTTTGCATTTCCGCAAGCTCCGCCCTTAGTCTGCCGAGTATTGATTTCTCGCTGTCAAGCACCTGATCGTTGTACTTTTTCAGCGATTGCAATGTAAAATTAAACTTCTTCATATCGCATTAATATCAGGAAACCGCCGCCTTTAACAGCTTTATGGTATCCTCCATCGAGAACGATTCATACATTCCCTGCATCAGAAAATCGTTTATCTTGTCTATCTTCTTTATCGCCTCGTCAAGAGCCGGGTTTGTACCCTTCTTGTACGCTCCTATCGAGATAAGGTCTGCGTTGTTGTTGTAAAGCGCAAGCAGATTTCTCAGCTTTCCTGCCGCTTTATTATGCTCCGGGTCTGCAATTGCCGACATAAGACGTGAGATGCTCGGCAGTATGTCAATGGCAGGATAATGGTTCTGCGCCGCTATCTTACGGCTCAGAACTATATGTCCGTCAATTATACCTCTTACGGTATCCGATATAGGCTCGTTTGTATCGTCACCCTCAACAAGCACAGCATAAATTCCCGTTATACTGCCCTTTTCGAAGTTTCCCGCCCTTTCGAGCAACTTCGGCATTGCGGCGTATATTGACGGGGTATAGCCTCTTGCAACGGGAGGTTCGCCTGTCGAAAGACCTATCTCACGCTGTGCCATAGCAAAACGTGTAAGATTATCCATCATCAGCAGAACGTCCTTGCCCTGAGAGCAGAAATATTCCGCTATAGCCGTAGCCGTCATAGGGCATTTATTTCTCATCATCGCAGGCTGATCCGATGTTGCGACAACAACGACCGACCTTGCCATACCTTCTTCTCCGAGGTCGTTTTCTATAAATTCTCTTACCTCTCTGCCACGCTCGCCTACAAGCGCTATAACGTTGAGGTCAGCCTTTACCTTTCGTGCGATCATACCCATAAGCGTTGACTTACCTACGCCTGAGCCTGCAAAGATACCCATTCTCTGCCCCTTGCCCATTGTGAGAAGTCCGTCGATCGCCTTTACACCAAGCTCTATAGGCTCGTGTATCTTCGGTCTGGTGAGCGGATTTACAGGAATGCCAGCTATAGGCACGGTGTCTGTATATTCGATCGGCTCTCCGTCGTCAAGCGGATTTCCCAGTGCGTCGATTATTCTTCCTATCAGCTTGTCGCCGACTCTTACATTCAGCTTGTCGCCGGTGTTGTCAACTATACTGCCGGGACCTATGCCCTCAAGGTCGGTATACGGCATAAGCAGTACCTTATGCTCGTTGAATCCCACCACTTCGGCAGGGATATGCGACTTCATATCCTTTGTGTAGATACGGCACACATCGCCTATACTGCACAGCGGTCCGCTCGCCTCGATCGTCATTCCGACTATCTTTTCAATTTTACCCAGATACTTATATGTATCGGTAGTTCTGAGTTCTGTCAGAAATCCGCCGAGATCCATGTTAAAGTCCTTTCAAATAAGGGAGTTATTCGCTTTGTTCTTCGCCGCCGTCATTGTCGGTTTCTGCCTGTGCCGCAGGTTCCTCCTGCTTCCCGGCTTTTTTCCTCGACGGCGCTCTGCGGTACTTTCCTCTGCCCAGCTCCTCTATCATCTTGAGCTGTGTCTGTATTCCGGCGTCGGTAATTTCACTGCCGTTGTCAATTATAACAGTACCGCTCGGTGCGTCCTTAAGCACCTCGACCTCCACGTTCTTTACATTTGTGAACAGCTTTTTGAAATAGTCGGTATCCGCCGCCATCTCTTCGCTGACATCGGTCTTTGATAAGGTCAGCTTTACATATTCACTGCCACGGAAGCTCTTTCCCGCTTCCTTTATCGTTTTCTTGACGACCGCCTTGTCCTTCTGACCGAGAGAATTCAGCGTTATGCGGTTTACAATTTCCATTACCGTGTCGAATATCTCAACCTCGTAGCTGTCAAAAAGTTCCGCCTTGTCGCTTACCATCTGCTCGCTGAGTCTTTTAATCTCCGAGAGCATATCACGGCATTTGTCAAGCCCTGCGGCATATCCGTCCTCGTGACCCTTTGCAAAGCCGTCCGACCTGCTTTTTTCAAAGATTGCCTCAGCCTGCGCCTTTGCTTGTGCGGCATAATCCTGCGCCTGCTGTTCGGTTTCGCTGAGTATTCTCTGTGCTTTTTCACGGGCATCGGCAAGTGCCTTTTCACCCTGCTCACGATAATAGCTTGTTATCTTCTCTTTTTCCTGCTCAAGTTCCTGCCTGTGCTTTGCCGATGCTTCATCGGCGACCGCCGTATTTTCTGCGGTGTCGGCCGTCACTGTTTCCTGCAAGGGAGCTTGCGGTGCGACAGGCTTAACCTTTATTGAGTTGTCGATAACAACTGTATCTGTTGTAGGCTGTACGGGATAATAACCGCCCCGACCCGCCTTGAATACGCCTGCCAAAATATATTCCTCGCTTTCGTATTATGCGATGATTTCGTCTTCCTTGCCGCCCTTTGAGATAACGAGAGTACCCTCGTCCTCAAGTCTGCGTATGATGGATACGATTCTCTGCTGAGCCTCCTCAACATCACGCATACGGACATTGTGAAGATACTCAACGTCTGTCTGTACGCTTTCACGCATACGGGTAGACATATTTGCATAGATGCACTCTGCGACCTCGGGAGTAGAGCCCTTGATAGCAACCGCAAGATCCTTTGAATCGACCTCCGGTATAAACGCCTGTATAGCCATATTGTCGAGAGTTACTATATCCTCGAATACGAACATCTTTGAGCGTATATCGTCTGCCAGCTTCGGATCTCTCAGCGTCAGTTCGTCGAATATGTATTTTTCTGTTGCACGGTCTACGTTGTTCATGACCTCCGCAACATAGTCTATACCTCCGACCTCTGTGGTGTCGGCGGTAACAAGATTATCAAACTTCTTTTCAAGCGTGCGCTCTATAGACTTTACGACATCGGGTGATGCCCTGTCCATCTTAGCCATACGCTCGACTACATCTATCCTTGTTTTCTTGGGCAGTTCGCTTAAAATTGCCGATGCCTGATCGCTCCTTGCGTAAGAAAGTATCAGTGCTATTGTCTGCGGATGCTCGTTTTGTACCATTGCAAGCAGGTTTTTATAGTCTGCCTTGCGGACAAATGCAAACGCTTTTGTCTGGAACTGCTTTGTTATCTTTTCAAACAGCGCCTGTGCCGTCTGCGGACCGAATGCCTTTTCAAGTATGTCACGGGCATACTCCACACCACCCTCGGATATTACCTTCTGGGTAAGGCAAAGCTCATAGAACTCGTTAAGAACGCTGTCCACCACTTCCATAGGGTAGTAGTTCATTCTTGCTATTTCAAGCGTAATCTGCTCTACCTCCTCGTCGGAGAAGTGCTTGAATACCTCGGACGCATTTTCCGTACCGATAGAGCTTATGATTATCGCCGCCTTTTGTGCGCTGGTGAGTGCCTCCATATATATCCTTCCTTTATGCTGTCAATATCATTCGCCGTTTTTCATCATAGAACGTATGAGCTGGGCAACGACATCGGGATTTGTGCGTGAGAAATCCTTGATTTCCTTCTTGAGAACCGCACTCTTTGACTCGTCGTCATAGTCGTCAAGGTGCTGTATGTTGAATTCTTCGTCCGGCTGAGGCTGAGGCTCAAAGCTGAGAGCGGCTGATTCCTGAGCCGCCTGAGCCGCCGCTGCCTGTGCGGCTGCCGCCTTGGCTCTTGCTTTTGCACGTTTCTTCTTCTTTGCGTTGCTTGTAAGAATAGCTACGATAAGCAGTGCAAGCACAAGAAGTCCGAGCAGGAGTATGATATAAACCGTCCAGTCAACGCTTCCGCCTCTGTTTATCGTATTGCCGTTGCCGTTAGTGCCGTTGTTGCCGTTTATAACAAACGGGTAGTTTGCAACCGTAACATTTGCAACGTCTGCGCCGATAGCAAACGCAATTACTTCACGGAGCTGTTCCTTGTCCGCTTCAAGCATATTGATCTGATCTACAGTTACAGCCGCCGTTATTTTATCTACCGAATAGCCGTTCTTTTCAAGCTGTCTTATCTCGGTGTTTACAAGACGCTTTACGGTAATGCTGTTCTGATAGTAATATTGGTTATCGCCGTCGCCTGTGATAGTCGGATAGTTCGGTGAAATGTCGCTGTTGCTTGTTGTGCCTACAACGCCCGACAGCGAGCCTATTCCGCCCCAGCCCTCGTTCTTTGTGGAGCTTTCTATCATACCGCCGGATGTACCGTCCTCTGCTACAGACGGCGTGTAGATGGTATATTCCGACTTTGAGTTATCGTAATTGAGCTTTACGTTTACGTTTATCGTGTAGTCCTTGTACAGCTTTTTCAGCGTGTCGTTGAGCTGGCTCTTGAGCAGGCTTTGCATCTGCTCCTGGAAGTTCAGCCTTGACTGGTACAGCACGTCCTCCTCAACGGTCGTGTTCTCACCGCTGAGCAGCTTGCCGTCCGAGTCGAGTATTGATATGTTTTCACGTTCAAGACCCGGCAAAGAGTTCAGCACCAGTGCATAGATACCTTCAACCTGATCGCTCGTAAGCTGTGCGCCGTTTTTCAGATCGAGCTTTACGCTGACTCTCGGTTCTTCGCTGTCCGTGGAGATAACATAATTGCTGTTCTCCGGCATAGTGATTATAACATAAGAGTTCTTGACCGCACTTATGGTGTTGATGGCTTTCATAAGATGCGTCTGTAACTGCTGTATCTGAAGCACCTTCTTTTCGGTGTCGGTCGACCATATACCTATGCCGCTGTTCCATACGTCAAAGTTGAACGTTGACTTGGGGTATCCCTGTATGCTGAGCTGCATTCTTACATTGTCCGCCTGGTCGCTCGGTACAGAGATACTGCCGTCCGTACCCATTTTTACGTCCGTTATTCCAAGCTCGTTTATAGCCGAAACGACCTGCGAGCTTTCCTCACTGTCAAGTCCGGTATAAATAGCCGTATATCCCTTCTGATTAAGCACTATCGCAAGCACTATTGCGGCAACTATTACTACCGATACCGCAGTTATTATGAATATCCGCAGATTTTTCGCAAGCGAGCTCCATTTATCTTTGAATCCGCTCCAGAAAGCGGAGAGCTTATCCTTCATCTATATATGTATCCTTCCCTTGAAGTGTAGATCAGTATTGATCAGACGGTCATACGCATTATCTCGTTGTATGCGTCAACAGCCTTGTTCTTGACAGTAACAAGCAGATCCACAGCGGTAGCCGCCTTTTCGAGATTTACCTGTATCTGTGCAAGATCGTCCACATCGCCGAGCATAAGGTCTATCGAATCCTTCTGTACCTGTGCGTCGGTTTCCTTGACGTTCTTTACAAGCGACTCAAAAACATCAAAGAACGTTGCTTCGCCGTCATCTGTGCTTTCGGTCTGCTTTTTCTGACTCATCGTTTCCATAGGGGTGATACTGCTTGTAAGCGGTACTATAAACATTTATATCAGTTCCTTTCGGGTATCGTTAGTTGTTTCCTATGCTGAGTGCTGTCTGCGCCATTGATTTCACAGCGTTCAGCACAGCAAGGTTGGCTTCATACGAACGTGTAGTCGCCATAGCGTCCATTTCCTCTTCCGCCACGTCAACGTTCGGCAGATAGTAATAGCCGTTCTCGTCTGCGTCGGGATGTGTCGGGTCATAGACCGGTGTGAGCGGTGTTTCGTCCTCGACTATCTCGGTAACAAGAACGCCCTTGTTTTTAGTCGCAGAAACAGTATTCGCAGGCACTCCCCCTGCTATTTTTTCTTTCCTCTTTGCTATAGTTTCCTCAAGCACAGAGTTGAAACCCTTGTTTTCACTGAACAGTACGACCTGCCTTCTGTACGGCGTACCGTCCTCCGTTCTGGTGGTTTTTGCGTTCGCAACGTTCTGCGAAATTACATCAAGACGCAGTCTTTCCGCTGCCATGCCCGATGCGGCTATATTAAGCGAACTTAAAAATGCCATGCAAAAAACTCCTTTCTGTATGTCAAAAAAGCGTTGAAATCCGTTTCACTGTATATAATCCATTATTTTAAAGCGTCTGCTTTAAGGCGATAGCCGTTAATTGTGCGGTATTGCCTAAAATTACGTTTTCATTGCCGAACGCAGTCTTGTGAACTCTCCGTTCATCTGGTTCTTGAGAGCCTGATAGTGAAGCTGTACCTTTGCAAGCTCGTTTGACTGCGAATCAACGTCTACGTTGTTGCCGTCCGGCTGAGTGTTGGTCGCAGTGTCCTCGTACACTCTGGTAGCAAGCTCGACCTGCTTTGAGCCTTCCTTCGCCTTACCTCCGACAACGCTTGTGCTTTCCATCCTGTCCTTGAGTACAGCGTAAAAATCAAGATACTTGCAGTTATATCCGGGCGTATCCTGGTTTGCTATATTCTGTGCGATTATCTGCTGCTTCTGCCACAGAACAGACAGACCCTGTTCGGTAATGCGAAAAGCGTTTGTGTTGAAAAGTGCCATATATCCTCCTTTTCAAGCCGGTCCTTCTTTGGAAATGTTCCCCGTGTCATAAACGGTTAATACGATGAACGATTTCCGTATTTTGTATTTCGGTGTAACAAAGTTACAATATGTAGAAAACCACCTTAAGTTATGTTAACATTATATGGTTTTTGGTGCGATTTTAACAAATTTCGAGTTACAGTTCTAACAACTCAATTGTATATTATACAACATTTTTTACCGTTTTGCAAGGCTGGTAGGAAAAATCTGTTGATTTTTGTATGATTCTCTAAAAGCGGTGACTGACAATATGCAACGGCTGTATTTTTTAGTCAGACTGCACAATCGTATAAGCTACCACTTCCTGTCGAATGTGGGAAGCTCGGTAAACGTTCTTTTCCTTGCCTGCCTGTAGACCATTCTTGTTTTCGGGAAACTGGCTCCTATTTCGGTGGCCGGAGTAACCTCGGTCGATGTATTGACGGTCCATATATCGCATCGTTGCGCGATACATCGCTCCGCTTCAAAGGCTCGTCAAATCAGCGTCTGATCAATGTGCCCGCATCCTTACAGTCTGGGAATATTGAAGAGTGGGACGACCATATGACCGCACCCCACAACGGCAAGGCTGAAATCTCTGCCCGCGTCATCTCGACCGACAAAATCGAGAGCGTAACCCTCTACTACGGCTACGACTCCGCGAAGGTCGATACCGCTGTTGCCATGAAGGCCTCCGGCGACACCTACACCGCTTCCCTGCCGACCGATAAGGTAGGCGATATGTTCTACTACATCTCGGTCAAGACCGACAAGGAAACCATCACCAAGCCGACCAACAGCGCAGAACCCATCGTTCTGAACATCGACGACGGCAAGGTAAAGGGCGACCCCGACCAGATCACCATCACCCCGGACACCAAGCAGGGCGGCCTCCGCTTCAGCTGGCTGACCGATCCGCGCGTCACCAAGAGCGAGATCCAGTACAAGGTAAAGGGCGCTTCCAAGTGGGAAAGCAAGACCGGCACCTCTTATGTTGAGTCCGTAACCGCAGGCTACAAGGAAAAGGCTGCTCACCGCGTTGAGATCACCGGTCTGACCCCGTCCGCTGAGTACGTCTACCGCGTAGGCGACGGCGGCGAGTTCATGAGCGACGAAAAGTCCTTCACCGCACCGAAATCCGCAGACGACAAGAATTTCAAGGTTATCTTCTACTCCGACCCGCAGTCCGAGTCCGTTGAGAACTACATGAGCTTCAAGTATTCTATCGACCAGGCGCTCAAGGTTTGCCCGAAGCCCGACCTCATGATCTCCGCAGGCGACACCACCCAGAACGGCTACAAGTCCACTGAATGGGATGCTTGCTTCGAAGTCATGGGCGACTACTACGCCAAGTACCCGACCGTTACGGTCGCAGGCAACCACGAGATGAAGGGCGACTGGAACTTCATTTCCTTCGCACAGCGCTTCAACATGTCCGGCGCAAAGACCGGCTACCCCCAGTTCGACCGCACCATGGGTTACTTTGAGTTCGGCGACGCTATCTTCGTTATCCTGAACGGCGAAGTCACCCCGGCCGACAAGAAGCCTGAAATCATGAAGAAGGAGCTTCAGTGGTGCAAGAGCGTGCTCGACGCTTCCGACAAGAAGTGGCGCATCGTCATGACCCACGCAGGCCCGTACACCTCCAACCACGATCCGCTCGACGTCCGCGACTACTACATCAACGACAGCGAGTGTTCGCTCGACAAGATGAACGTTGACCTGTTCCTCAACGGTCACGACCACATCTACATCCGCTCCACCGTCAAGAACGACATCAAGGTCAACACCGGCGACGGCACCACCTACATCACCGGCGGCACGGTCGGCAACAAGTTCTATGAGTACATGCCGGCACGTTCGGATTACTCCACCGACTTCTATGTAGATGAAGAGGATAAGCAGGTATTCTCCGTCATCGAGTTCTCCGAGGATTCCATCAAGGGCACCGCTTACCAGAAGCAGGACCCGGACGACTGGAACAGCTTCAAGGCAGTAGACAGCTACGAAATCCTCAACAACCTCCAGACCGGCAAGCAGGTCACCGATTACACCGACGTTTCCAAGAACGCATGGTACTATGACGCAGCCAAGTACGTCACCGACAAGCATCTGATGAGCGGCGAGAAGCCGTATGTATTCGGCGCAGACGAGGCTCTGACCCGTGCAGAGGTCGCTTCCGCCCTGTACAATCTGGTAGGTCAGCCCAAGGTTGAACTGGCGTCCTTCACCGACGTTCCCGTGACCCATCAGGCACGCACCGCTATCGCGTGGGCGGCCAAGACCGGCATCATGAAGGGCGTTGGCGACAACAAGTTCGAGCCTGACCGCAGCGTATCCCGCGAAGAAATCGCAACCCTGCTCACCCGTCAGCGCAAGCTGTCCGGCGAGGACGTTTCCGCCGACAAGGCCGCTATCGACGAGTTCGCTGACAGCGCCAAGATTTCGAGCTGGGCAGTTGACGGCGTAGCATACTGCACCAAGTCCGGCCTCGTCAAGGGCAACCCGGGCAAGGTATTCGCACCCGCCGGCAACACCACCCGTGCGGAGCTGGCTACCATCATCCAGCGTATCGCCGCATAACGCTATTTCTCTTTTCTGACAGTATCATTTCTCCTTACATACTATCCCCTTTTGCAGCCTGCCGTCCGATACACTCTTCCCGTATCGGGCGGCAGGCACTTTTTTACCGCAGAAAATCCAGAATGCGCAGCCGGAATTCCACGGTTTCGCCCGCGTTCTCCTGCGCACTTTCGCGGCAGGCGATGGAAAACGCCGTGCACCACCACGCGGCGCACCTCGGCCGCTCCGGCGCGAACGCCGCCGTCACAAGCACGGTCACAGCCGTCATGAGCACGCAGACCGCCTGTCTTGCCCTGTCGTTCATAAAAATAACCGCCTTTCCGGTAACTGTGCTTGCAGTCTGCCCGGAAGGCGGTCTTTTTATACCTGTTATCGATTTAAGGCACGACCTCGGTCAGGAAGGTCTCCGAAAAGCGCCGCGCAAGGATGGTTGCGGCGGCGTCCGCCGCGATGCGGTCGGAGAACAGGCCGTAAACGGTCGGGCCGGAGCCGCTCATGAGCGTGGCGTCCGCGCCGTTTTCGCGCAGCACGCTGCGGATTTCGTCGATCTGGCGGCTCTTGGTCGCGGTGACGGTTTCCATCACATTCATCAGACGGTCGCAGACGCCCTTGTAGTCGCAGCTTTCGAGCGCCTTTATCATGCCGTCCGTGTCCGGACGCTGCGTCAGCGGCACGCTGTCGATCTCCTGATAGACCTCCTTGGTCGAAACCGCGAACGGCGGCTTGCACAGCACGACATAGCAGGGCTGCATGGGCGAAAGCTCGGTCAGTTTTTCGCCGATGCCCTCGGCGAGCATCGTGCCGCCGATCAAGCAGTACGGTACGTCCGCGCCGAGCTTGAGGCCCATTTCGCACAGGCGGTCGCGCGACAGGCCGGTGTCATGCAGCTCATTGAGCGCACGCAGCACCGCCGCCGCGTCGGTCGAGCCGCCCGCGAGTCCCGCCGCGATGGGGATGCGCTTTTCGATAAAGATCTCGCAGGTTTCGAGCTGCACGCCGGTTTCCTTGTAGAACAGCTCAGCCGCGCGGTAGGCGAGGTTGCTGCTGTCGGTCGGCAGGAACGGCATGCTGCACGAAAGCACGATGCCGCGCGACTTTTTCTCGCCGCGCACGATGGTCACGCGCACATCGTCATGCAGGTCGACCGACTGCATCACCATCTTGACCAGATGGTAGCCGTCCTCGCGCTTTCCCGTCACATCGAGCGTCAGGTTGATCTTCGCCCGCGCCTCAATCATGGTGCGCTCCCGCGTTTCCTGTTGTTTTTTTCCGAAAATCATGAAGTTTTCGCCCCTTTTTTCCCTTTTCTCAGCCAATCGGTACGAAGAACGGCTTCCTCTCGCGAAACACCGTCACGTGGGTGAAGCCGGCGTCCTTCGCGTTTTTCGCGCTGTCGTCAAAGCCGCGCCCGACCGCCGTCAGCGTGTGCGCGTCCGAGCCGATGGAGATGCGCTCGCCGCCCATGCGCCGGTATTCATACAGCACGTTCTGCGGCGGACCCACGCGCTTCTGCCAGCCGCCAAGACCCGCCGCGTTCAGCTCCAGCGCATAGCCGTGGTCGATGCACGAGCGGAGCACCTGCTCGACGCGGTCCATAAAGTGGTCGAACGAGGGGATGTAGTCGCCGTGCTTCATCACGCGCAGCGGATAGTCGATATGCGCGAGCACATCGAAGCCGCCGTGCTCCTCCATCTTGAGCACCTCATCGAAATATTCGTGCAGAAAGGCGTCGCAGTCGAGTTTGTCGTACTCGTGAAAATAGATGTCGAGGTCGTTCGGCATGGCGTGCATCGAGCCGATGACCATATCGAGCGGATGGGTGCGCACGAAGTCGTCCGCCGCCGGGTCGGCGTGTATCTGGCCGATTTCGATGCCGGCGAGCACCTCGATGCCGCCGTTCCCGGCCGGGCGGCGCTTTTCCCACGCCTCGCGAACGCATGCCTCCGCGTCGCGGTTCTCCGCCGGGGGAACGCGCCGGTAAAAGTCCAGATGGTCGGTCAGGCCGATGATGTCGAGTCCGGCTTTCTCGCAGGCCGCGATTTTGTCGTCTATTGTCTGCGGATAGTCAGCGTCCGCCGAGTAACCGGTGTGCATATGCAGGTCAACACGCATAAATCTCCCTCGTTTTCTTTAGAATGTAAGCGCGGTTTCGATAAAGCACGCCAGAATGACGAGCACCATGCCGGGGTTGCCGAACACGGCACGCATATCCGGTGCGCACGGGCCGTGCAGCCAGGTCTGCTCTTTTCTGCCGCGCACAAGGAAAACCGTTCCCAGAACGACCATGACGAGCCAGAACACGCCGAGCGCCATGTCGCTCAGAGGGCTTTCCGGCAGAACGCTCGGCACGACCGCGCCGAAGAAGTTCAGCACCATATGCAGCGCAACCGGAAAGCGCAGCATTCCCGTGCGGTAGTAGACGTAGGCGAGCAGCAGACCGAGCAGGAAGGCGTAGAAGAACTGCTCGAGATTTGCGTGATACAGGCCGAACAGCAGCGCGGAAACGAACGCGCCGGGTGCCTGACCGTACCGCGCGAGCCGTCCCGCCAGCAGGCCGCGGAACAGCAGCTCCTCGCACAGCGGCCCGAGGCCGCAGACGCAGACAAGCTCAATCGACAGCGGCAGCGCGTTCATCATCTCGTTCACGAGCGGCTCGGGCGGTCTGCCGGTCAGCGAACCGATAAGGCCGGTCACGCCGTTTCCGATGAGCGAGCCGAACCACATGAGCGCGAAGCCGATGACTGCCCAGCGGACAAAGACGCGAAGGCGCGGCGCTTCCTTGCAGAACGGCATCGGCGGCATATCTTTACAGATACGGAACGCCACGGGCAGCGCCACCGCGTAGCCGCCCACGAGTATCAGTCCGTAATACAGTGCGTCCGGCAGAACGCCCGGTATCACGAACGTATCGAGCGTCAGAAGGCCGTACTGCCAGACAAGCGTCCAGAGCAGGACGAACAGCATCGCAAAGCCGAGCCGCCCGCAGTAGCGGCGCTCCTGCTTCAGATCAAAGTCTTCCATATTTTTCTCCCACAGACGAAAAAAACAGGGCTGAGCCGCAGCCCGCCCCGTTTTTTCTGAAATTACTTTGCAGCGTTTACCAGGCGCTCGGTGTCCTTCGCAATCATCAGTTCCTCGTTGGTCGGGATGACGAGTACGCGAACGCGAGCCCAGTCGATGGAGATATCCATCTGCTTGCCGCGGTACTTGTTCTTCTCCGGGTCGATCTTGATGCCGAGGTACTCGAGGTGCTCGCAGACATCCCAGCGAACCGAACGGTCGTTCTCACCTACGCCTGCGGTGAAGATGATAGCGTCTACGCCGCCCATCTCAGCAACGTAGGAACCGATGATCTTCTTAACGGACAGGTTGAACATATCCTTCGCGAGAGCGGCGCGCGCGTTGCCGTCAGCAACAGCAGTGTCCAGGTCGCGGAAGTCGGAGGATACACCGGAGATACCGAGCATACCGGACTTCTTGTTCAGGATATTGATGACCTCGTGTGCGTCCATGTTCTCGTGCTCAGCCAGGAACTCGATGATGGCCGGGTCGATGTTGCCTGCACGGGTGCCCATCGGCAGACCGTCCAGCGGGGTGAAGCCCATGGAGGTATCGAAGCTCTTGCCGCCGTTGATCGCGCAGATGGAAGAACCATTGCCGAGGTGGCAGGTGATAAGGCGCAGCTCCTCAAGCGGACGGCCGAGCATTTCAGCTGCCTGCTGAGAAACGTACTTGTGGCTGGTGCCGTGGAAGCCGTAGCGGCGAATCTTGTACTTCTCGTAGTACTCGTACGGGATAGCGTACATGTAGTGCGACTGGGGCATCGTCTGATGGAATGCGGTATCGAATACAGCGACCATCGGAACATCCGGACCCATAACCTCGCGGCAGGCCTGAATACCGATCAGGTTGGGCGGGTTGTGGAGCGGCGCCAGCGGTACGCAGTCCTCGATTGCCTTGAGGACCTTCTCGGTGATGATAACGCTGTCCGAGAAGAACTCGCCGCCGTGTACTACGCGGTGGCCGACAGCGTCGATCTCGCTCATCGAAGAAATAACGCCCTTTTCCGGATCGAGCAGTACGTTGATAACGGACTGGATCGCTTCCTTATGGGTCGGCATTGCGATGTCGAACTTGAACTTCTCGTCCGACTTGTTGCCGGT